>Ga0172379_10002118_pt1 | contig 36409 bp, 49 predicted proteins | sample GrowelOW334metaG_FD_119756 | JGI IMG/M metagenome (GOLD analysis project Ga0172379, IMG submission 119756) | Groundwater microbial communities from an aquifer near a municipal landfill in Southern Ontario, Canada - Groundwater well OW334 metaG | ecosystem: Environmental > Aquatic > Deep... | reverse complement strand
TATTGCGAGCACCAAGGGGGGCGGCTATAATCCGCGCCTCTTGATATTCCTCGATAGCTCAGTTGGTAGAGCGCCGGACTGTTAATCCGTAGGTCCCTGGTTCGAGCCCAGGTCGAGGAGCCATCCAATCTCGCTATGAACCGGCCCTATATGGGCCGGTTTTAGTATCTTCTCCGGGAAGTACTCCACCCGGACGGTACTGCCCTCCACCACGATCCGCTCCACGAATCCGCTGAAGAAGGTCCGCAGTTTCACGGGGTCCTCTGTGGTGGCGATGATCTCTCGCATCATCGCACTGGCTTCGTCAATTTCGCGTTCGTTTATGTCTGTCGCCGGCGCCTCATCGTCCTCGAGGGCCATCAGCGCGCCCTCCAGCTCCTCGAGGCGCGCCTTGTGCGAGCGCAGCCGCTTGGTGAGGTCGCCCAGGTTCGGCGCATCCTTCCCGTGGAGCTCGAGCAGTTCGAATAGCTTGCCGCGCTTGCCTTCGATAGTCCGCAATTCCGCCACGATCTCGTCGCGCCGGCGGGCCCGAGCTAGGTACCACTCACCGCGCAGTTCGTACACCTCGCGCACCATCTCAGCAATGCGGTCACGGGTGAGCACCTTGTCGAGGATGGCGCCGATCACCCAGGCATCGAACTCCTGCGCCGGAATCCGCCTGTTGTGGCACCCCTGTCCCTTGAGGGCGGATCGGCAGTTGTAGTAGTGATACGTGGCGCTTCGGCCGGTGGCGCTCTCGGTCTGCATCGACGCCCCGCACTGGCCACAGCGCAGCAGGCCCGTGAAGACAAAATTGCTGTGCGGCGAACCTCCGTTTTCGCGCGGTGCGCGTTTTTCCATGATGTTGGCGACGGTCATGAAGTCCTCCTCACTGATGATTCCCTCGTGGCTGCGCGTCTTCACCCATTGCGACTCGGGCCGCGTCACCTTGGCCTGGTGATCCCTGCGGTTGAAGACGGTAAATCCGGCATAGACCGGGTTCTTGATAATGTAATTGACGGTGTTCTTGTTCCACTTGGTGCCGCGCTTCAACCGCGATGCCGCATTGAGCGCCATCGATATCGATTTCGTGCCGTGCCCCTGCAGGTACATGGCGAACATGTGCCGCACCACGCCGGCCTCGTCGTCTTGCGGCTTCAGGCGCTTGCGCTTGCCCTCCTGGACGGCCTGGTAACCGAATGGCACACGGCCGCCATTGGTAAAGCCGTCCCTGGCGTTTTTCATCATGCTGCGCTTGGTGTCGGTGCCGATCTGGCGGCTGTAGCGCTCGTCGACCAGCTCGAAGATGCCATCCAGGAACCAACCATCGTCCGTGTCTACGTCGAAGTCGCTGGTGACATAGACGAGGCGCGTCCCGTAGCGCTTCAGCTCGAGCTTGAAGTTCGCGGCGTCGAGTTTGTTCCTGGCGAAGCGGCTGGTGCTCCATACGATGAATAGATTCACCTTCATTGTCGCGCAATAGGCGACGGCGTCCTGAAATGCCGGGCGGCGCGACGTTCTGCCGGAAATGCCATCGTCACGGAACACCCGCAGCACCCGGGCGCCAAGTTGATCAGCCTTGTTTTGCGCCTGCTCGATCTGGCTGGCGATCGGGAGCCCGTCGTCGGCCTGCCGAACGGACGAGACCCGTGCGTAAATGATCGCTGTCGGTGCCTGGTTCATGCTTGATTCAGTCTATCGCCCTTGCCCAGTCGCGTTATGTGGCGATGGCTCACGGTTTCACCAAGCTGCCGCTGCAGGCGGCGCTGTATCTCGTCGGGCTTGAGCCCCTGGGCGGTGAGCGCCTCGATGTAGCGATTGCGCTGGTAGCGCAGATAGGACCGGTACGGGCGCAGGCGGATCCGCAGGATGGTCTCGTTGTGCCAGGTCGATGGGTCGGCGTCGAGGATCCGCCAGGTTGCCAGGAAGGCATCGGTGCCAATCGTTTCCGCCACGCGTAGCCAAACGCGCGGGAGGCCCATGCGGCGCAGATCGTCTAGCCGTGGGTCCCCCGCCGGCCCGGTTTTTTTTGAGTCCTCCGGTTTTTTTTGAAAATCCAGAACCGTGCAGACATCCAGGTACCCACCCCCCCCAGCCGGGAGGCCCTGGGTGCCTTGCCGAGCCCCCACCCCACCTGGTTGATGGGCTGGCAGCAGCGAGAGCTGTGCGTTTTCGTCCTCTCGGCTTCGCTTTACTTCCATCGTGATCCCCCTTGATCCCTCGTTGCTACGTTGTCTCACTTCGCTTTGTGTCACTGTGCGAAGTTGCGCACCCCTGTTTGACTTAGCCCGTATTCTTATAGAAGACGTAGCGCCCCCGTGATCACCCCGATCCGCCCACCGTTGCGCCCTCTCTCTCCCATAGCTACCGCCCCTAATGGGGGTTGCGCTAGGCTGCAATGAAGAAGGACGGTCATGGACGGGCCTTGAGCTGGCGCAGGAGGTCGCTGGCCGGCGTGCGGATCTTGGCCAACGGGCTGGCGCGATCGATGTCGCGCGTGACCTTGCGCATCGCCAGGTGGTCGTAGATCTCGGTGCTCTTGGGGTCGGCATGCCCCAGCAGGCGCTGGCGCGTTACCAGATCAACCTCGTCCTCGCGCAGCTCGGTGCCGAACAGGTGGCGTAGCGCGTGGGGGTGGAGCTGCTCCGGTGGAATGCCATGCAGTGTGCCGTAGCGCTTGATCATGGCAAGCACCGCGCCGCGGCGCAGGCGACGGTTCTCGCCGCGATACTCATGGGCTGGCACGGTGCGATTGCGGACGCTGACGAAGAGCACCTGGTCACCATTCGGCAGCAGGCGATCCATGTCCTTCAGCTCGGGGTGCTCGAGGTAGATCCCGAGGAGCAGCGCAGCCTGCTCCGGCACCGGGATCCGGCGCTGCTTGTTCCCCTTCTCGGTGACCTGGAGTACCAGGCGCTGCAGCTTGTCGATCACCTCGCGCTGGATCGCGCTCTCGTTCAGTCGCACCAGGCCGCTGACGCGCAGGCCGCAGCCGATCAGCACGGCCAGCATGGCGCCGTCGCGCACGCCCTCGAAGGTGCCGAAGTCCGGCGCCCACATCAGCTTCTCGGCGCTGGCCAGCGTCATCACCCTGGGCAGCTTGCGGCCGGCGCGCGGGTACGGAACGGCCGCGGCCGGGCTGTTGGCCAGCATGCCCCGGGTGGCGGCCCAGCGGTAGAACTCGCGCACCGCAGAGACCATCGGCCGGCGCGACAGCGGATCCTTGAGGCCCTTGCGATGCAGCCACAGACCAGTGAAGACCAGTAGGTCGTCGTGAGTCGCGGCAAGCCAGTCGCGCTTGATCTCGACCAGGAACTCCTCGAGGCGGGTCAGCGCCAGGCGATACACCTGGATGGTTCGTTCGGAGCGCCCACGGTTGTGGCGCATGAAGTCCAGCCATTGGCTGATCAGGTCACCCATGGTTCGATCCCAGAGGAACCGGCGTCAATGTCTTGGGCAAATACAGCGGGTGCCCTGGGTGCCCGCCCTTCGTCCGCGCCAGGCAGAAAAGTGACTGATCGAGCATCGCGATAACCTTGGCGTCCCGACCCAGATGCGCCCCGCTCGCTCCCCACGCGGCAACAACCACGTCAGCACGTTGAGCCAGCATCCCCAGGTGCTGATCATTCTCCGGCCCTACCGGGTCGGCAGCGGCCTTCATGTTCTTCGGGTCTGTGGCACGGAAGGCAAACAGGTTGGTCATGCACAGGCCGGAATAGCCCCAGGCCTTCGCGTAGCCAATGCAGCGCCGTATCGTCGGATCGTCCTGCGTCTCGTCGGCCGTGCTTGGATTCAGGCCGATGAACATCGCGTAGCCGTCGCCGCCGATCCACTCGCGCCACAGGACATACCGGTAGGTGCGACATGGTGAAAATAGAGTCTGTCTAGTCATGAGGGCGATCTAACCGAGAAAAAAAGGAGGTACGGGGAGTGCACGGGAAAACCCGTGGATGGCCCCGCGGGAATAGCTAACGTCCTGATTCGTTGCAGAAACGCATCCACGTGTTACCCGTGGATGACGACCACAACCCGTGGATGACTTGTGGAGCCCAGATCGCAACCCGTGGATGCCGCCTTGCGCTTTCAAGCTCTCTTCTCTCTCTCTTTTCTTTTTATAAATAGAGAGATAGAGAGAGAAGCGGCGGCGCGGACGAAAAGCGGCACATGTGGAAAAACAGCGGTAACACGTGGAAGCGATGCGCCGACATGTGGAAAAAAGACCCCAACCCGTGAGAGCTTTCCTGTCTACGTTCAATGACTTAGCTGCATAAGCCCACCTAATCCACGTGTTTTGCGTACACCGCCCGACAATACTTTTAATCGCGCGGCCCTCCCCCCCCTCCTTTCCCAAGGAAAACCGCCGCAGGCGGACGAGGGGCGGCTGCCCGCACTCATGGGGGGTACGGGGGGTCATAGTGGGGGAATGTCGTTGGTCGGTATGGCGTGAAGACCGAAGCCGGCCAGCTGGGAAAGGGACAGGGCCGTCATGTGCGCCACGCGCCGGCGCGTCATGCCGGCGCCTATGGTGCGCTCGTGGCCATCGCCGATCGTCACGCCGGCCTGCGTCAGCTGCTTCTTGAGGATGCGGTCGCTCTTGACCGGCAGGGCGTTCCAGAGGTCCTTCAGCGCCGACGTGGTGGCCAGGTGGTGCATCACGTCGCTGGTGCGGATCAACAAGCACTCGTGGCCCTTGCCGTCCTCGTCTTCGACGCGATCGAACACGTGCGGTGCCTCGAACTTGTGGCGAGCGATCTCCGCCAGCGCGGTCTCCAGGATCCAAACCCAGGGCGCGCGATCGGCGCTGGTCTCCTTGATGTGGTCGTTCATCGTGGCCACCAGGTCGGTCGGCAGCTCGCCCTGGCGCACGTCTATCTCGGCGAACTCGGCCAACAGGCGCCAGGCCGTCAGCAGCGCGGCGTAATTGCCGGCCATGCGCGTCGCGCCGTCGTCGGTACCGCTGGCGCGGGACTGCTCCAGGCACTTGTCCTTGAAGGTGGCGTAGATCGCGCGCACCTGGGCCGGCGTGAAGCTGGTCAGGAACTCCAGCCACTGGCGAACCGGGAAGCGCGGCAGGTCGTCGGCGATGATCGCCCCCTTGACCACCAGCTTGGTGCGCACCAGCTTGCCGATCAGGCTGCGCACCGGCACATCCTCGCCGGCCAGCATCACCGGCGCCGAGAGCAGATATTCGGTCATGTCGGCGCCGCGGCGGGTCACCGTGTATTGATAATTCTCCTGCAGCAGGCCGACGGCCTTGTCGATGATGTCCTGACGGCGCGCCGACAGCTCCTCCCAGCCCACCGGGTGCGAGGTGTGGCTGATCGAGGTCAGCAGGCGGTACTCCGTCTGCATGCTCTGGCCGGAGAGCATGGTGAAGGCGATCGAGCGCTCCATGCGCTTGATCAGCGTGCTCTTGCCGGCGCCCTTGTCGGCCTGCATTTCCATGTGCGGCCAGAAGCCGAGCAGCACCTTCAGGTGCGCACCCAGGCCCCAGATCAGCGCCAGCAGGGCCGCATTGCGGCCGAAGGTCTGCTGATACGCCGCGATCACCGTGCGGGCGTCCTGCCGCGTTCCCGTGGGGAAGGTGAGGTTGTGGTAAGGACACTGCTGCTCCGGGCTGGTGAAGTAACAGTCCGGGCCCTCGTTGACCTTCAGCTCGCCGTCCTTGAAGCACAGGCCGACGAAGTTTGCCGCGTCGCGCGCCCCGATGTGGGCGCCGCATTCGAGCAGATTCACCATGCGCAGGAAGGGTACCTGGGTGAACACCGGGCCGAACTTCTTCCAGGAGTCGATGTTGTGCAGCTTCTCGTCCTCCACCACCTTGCGCACCAGCATCGCACCGTGCCGCGTGGTCTGCACGGACACCGCGAACAGTGTCTTGGGCTGGCTGTCGTCGTCGCCGGTCATGGTCGCGCCGGCGGACTGGATCCGCACGCGCGAGATCGAGGCGATGCGGAAGCCCGCCAGATCCTTGTAATACGGGATCTCCTGCTCCTCGCCGTCGGCGTTGCGTACCTTGCGAATCGCGAAGATCGAGGTGAAGTCTTCCTTGACGCGATAGTCCTGATAGACACCGAAGTGGTGCGCCGGCAGGAATACGCGCTTTTTGGCGCCGTCGACCTTCCCGACCATGCCAGGAATCAACCAGGGCTCCAGTTTGCCCAGCAGCGACTTCAGCGCGTCCGGCCCTTCCGCCTTCAGGATGTCGTTGACGTCGTTGTGCTCCCACTCCTCCTGACTCACCAGCAGCGCCGAGATGTCCAGCGCCGTCATGCTCTCGTGCAGCGACCATGCCGCCTGCAAGCCTGGACGGATCCCCGCCATCGGGTGCGGCTCGCCCTTCTCGGTCAGCGCCGGGAAGGGTTTGTCGTTGTCCATGCAGAGAATTGCCTGCTTGCCGCGCATCCAGGTCCAGTCCAGATCCGTGTTGGCCACGCCGCGAATGGCGAAGGCCGCGACGCGCGGATGGCGCAGCGCGCACTCCACCGACAGCGCGTTGATCGGGCTCTCGACGAAGATCACCCGCTCGGCTGCCATCAGGCGCTTCAAGTCGCTGGTCCAGCCGTAGCCGCGCTTCTCGCCCTGACACTGCGTCTTGGTGCCGCCGTTCAGCGTCGGGTCGAGGTAGCGCAGATCTACCGCCACCACGTGGCCCGGATTCAGGGTGCGCACGATAAAAGCGCAAGCCGCGCCGCCGTGGCCATGCTGGCCAGCCTCGATCTTGGCGCTGGTCCAGTCGTTGAAGCCAACCATCTTGCGCGCGATCGCGCGCTGCGCGACGTCGGGCGTGATCTTGCGCTCCTCCACCAGGTAGTCGAAGGCGCGCTTGGTCTCGGTCAGGCATCGGTCGGCAATGTACTCGGCGCGGCTTTTCTCGCGCTGCGGCTCGGTGCTGGCCCCCTGCCCTTGCCCCTGGCCCTTGGGTCGGTCCAGCGGCCAGCCGTAGAGCTCGTGCAGGCGCTTAACCGCGCCGGCGACATCGCCGCCCTCGACGAAGAGCACCAGGTCAATGCAGGAGCCTTTCGCCTCCGGCCCGCCGGCGTGATCCTTCCAGCCCGGCACGCCGTTGTGCACGTAAACCGACAGCGACGGGTTTTCGTCCTTGCGATGCGGCGAATGATAGTTGCCGCTGGCGCCGCGCTTCAGCCCCAGCTTGTCGGCAAGGTCGTGAAGGTCGATGCGGGATTTGAGTTCTTCGATGGTGGCCATGGGTCGGGCTAGGAAGATGGTGGTTGAGGCTTCGGGCTATCGAGCCCCGGAAACCCTGAAAGTTTTCGTGAGGGCGCCATTGACGCAGTGCCCGCGATGCCGCAGCAGGTTGCCCAGCCTGGCGCGATCGGTGTGGCTGCTCCCCGCCTGACGCAGCAGGCCGAAATAGCTGTTGGCGGTCTCGAACAGATCTTCGGCTGGCATCGCGGCGGTGCGCTGTAGCGCCGTGGCCACGGTGCGCCGGCGCGTGGTGCGGCACCAGGGCTTGATCACCTGCCCGACGAAGTCGCCGCCGCGCTCGATGGGCTGCAGGATCGTCTTGCCCTGGTTGAGGCGCAGACTCAGCCGGCTGGCGAGGAAGGCCTCGATCTCTGCCTTCGCGGCGTTGAGCCACTGCGGCGACTCATGGAGCAGCACGAAGTCATCGACGTACCGGATGTAATGCCGGGCGCCGATGCGGTGCTTGACGAATTGGTCCAGCGCGTCGAGGTGGACATTGGCGAAGAATTGCGACGAGAGGTTGCCGATCGGCAGCCCGAGGTACGCCGGCTGGTTGGCCAGGCGCTTGTGCGGCGGCACGCGATCGAGCAGCGCCGGCGAGCCGTGCAGCTCGAAGTTCTCGCGCGGATCGTGGAACAGGATGGTCTCGGCCAGCGCCATCCACCAGGGCTCGACGACGCGGGCCGCAAGCTGATCGCGCAGGATGCGCTTGTCGATCGAGACAAAGAAGCTCGCCAGGTCCAGCTTCAGGTAATGGGCCGCCCGGCTCCAGTTCTGTGTCGCGCTGCGGATCTTGGCTTCCAGCCGCCGCGCCGCGTACAGCGTGCCGCGCCCAGGGATGCAGGCGCAGCTGTCGGTCATGAAGGCCGCGTGAAAGCGCGGCGCGATCCGGTTGTAGAGCAGGTGATGGACGATCCGGTCGCGGAACTCCGCCGCCCAGACTTCGCGCGGCCGCGGCCGGGTGACGACAAAGCAGATGCTGCGGCCGGGGCGGTAGGCGCCCGCCACCAGCTCCTGGTACAGCCGGGCGAGGTTAGGCTCCAGGCGCTGCTCGAAGGCCAGCGCCGCGGCGCTGTTGCGCTTGGTGCGGCGGCAGTCGAAATACGCTTCGACCAGCTCGGTGAAAGAAACATCAGCAGGGTGGCGCGCGGTTTGATCTGCGGACGGCGCGGGCACGGCCTTCGTAGCTCTTGTGGTTGTTGTTCTGGTTGCCGTTGTTGAAGTTCTGGTTCCAGGCATAACCGGAGTCGGCGGCGTGCTGCGTCCTGTCGTGCTATCCACGTCACCGTGCCGAATCCTCGGCACGGGAACTGCGCCGGACCTGTCCCGGCGGCTGCCGGCGGTATCGCAAGTGCGCATGTCGGTGGCCTTGTGAGCCAGCGGCACGACCAGATTAAAAAGTCGCTCAGTCATGACGGCCTTGACCTTCATGAAGCGGGCGAACGTGCGTTGGCGAAAGATGCGCGGCGCCATCCACTGGCCTGCCGGGCGACGCTACGCGTCAGCTCGACTGCCTTGGCGTACTGGCCTCTCGATATCAGGTGCTTGTCGCAGGACAGGCGCAGCATCAGCTCGATCACCTGCACACGCTCGATCAGCGTGTCCAGGTGCGGCGTCTTGTCCTGGGCGACGTTCGCCCGAAAGATCAGCGTCACGATCTCGATGCATTCGTCACGGAGCTTGCCGCCGATGCCCGTCTTGAAATCTCGGGCCATGTTCTTGGCGAGGTCCGTGCAGACATCAAAGAGGTCGTAGGCCACTTTGTAGATCGGCAGGTCGGTGTGGAGTGCCATGCTGATGATGAAAATCAAATGACAGAATTACTGAATTTCTAATCTGCGGACGGCGCGGGCACGGCCTTCGTAGCTCTTGCGGTTGAGGCTCTGGTAGCCGTAGTCGAAGCCCTGGACCCAGGCACAACCGGAGTCGGCGGCGTGCTGCTCGCGCGTCCAGTACCACTCGGGGCTGAATTCATCTTTCATGGTGGCGAACAGCAACGCGCTTTCGCAGCGGTCGGGGAGTTCGCCGCCGATCGACTTCGCCCAGTCCATTGCCTGGTCCCACTTGATGTCCGTCTTCTCGCCGGGGAGCAGGATCAGCGCGTGGCGCTTGCTGCCGTCGGCGCTGATGATCACGCCGATGAACTGCTCGCCCTCGTTGAGTGTCGGGAAGGGGATGGTGATCGGGTAGGACGGCTGCTGCTCGAAGGCCGCGATCATCGCGGCAATCTTCGACTGTTCGGCCTTGATGGCGTCAAGGGTGATGTTCATTGTGTGCGCTCCTGAAATGGATGAATTGATGAATTACTGAATGGGCAATCTGCGGACGGCGCGGGCACGGCCTTCGTAGCTCTTGTGGTTGTCGTCCTGGTCGCCGTTGGTGAAGCTCTGGTCCCAGGCATAACCGGAGTCGGCGGCGTGCTGCTCGCAGGACCAGTACCAGGCCGCTTTGAAGTGCTCGCGCAGGTTGGCGAACAGCAGCGACTGCTCGCGGCGGGTGGGCAGTTGACCGGTGCCGGTCTTTGCCCAAGCCATCGCCTTATCCCAGCCGGCGCGCTCGATCTCGCCGGGCAGCAGGATCAGGTGATAGTCCTGCTCGCCGTTCTTGCCGAGGATGATGCCGGCGTATTCTTCGCCGGGCTTGAGGTTGTCTTTGATCCACTGTGCTTTGCTCATGAGCTTCTCCTGATGGTTGTGGTCTCTGGAAATGGGTCATGGCCGGAGCGGTCCAGACGCCGCTTCGGGGAAAGGTGGCTGCCGACGTGCCACAAACGGCACACCTCGCAGCGGTAGACGGTGACGTAGCCATGCATGGCGCGCGCCGGAATGGCCTGGTGGGCATGCTTCGCCGTCTGGAATCCGTTCTTGCCTCGACAGCTCGCATCCGCGCGCTGCTGGCGCCGGTATTCACGCCGGATGAGGTAGCGCAGCTCCGCCTCGAGGGCCGAGGTCCATGGAGGCGTCATTCCCCCGCCTCATTCCTGGTCGTCGGCATCCGGCGAAGCCCGCCGTGCGCCACGGTCCGCACCGGCGCATCCTCGGCTTGGCTGACAACCTGGACGCTAAACTCAGCGCCCACCGGTCGCGCGGTCACGCAATCGCAGCCGTTCCGGCAGGCACCGGTCTTCTCGTTTCGCTCCTCGCCACAGATGCGACAGACCCTGGCGCTCACAGCAGCTCGCCCTGCTTCCGCATGTTCATGTCCGCGCGCAGCCGGAACACCTCGACCGGGAAGGCGTTCTCGTCACGCGCCTGCATGAAATGCTTGCCCCATCCGCACAGGCGGCTGCGCCGATCGACGCAGACCACGTCGGCGCCGGAGACCTTGGCGGTGAAGAACTTGGACTTGGCGGTGTCGCACCAGTCACTGAAGCTGGAGAACTCGAACAGCTTCTCGCCGTGTTCGATGTTCATGCCGACCTCCGCGATCGACGAAGCGTCACCAGGCCGCGGCTCATTTGATGGCCTCAGGCGGCACGTTGAAGAATCCCAGCATGCCCCGGAAAGGCACGAATGGCAGCGGCTTTGAATCGCGCAGCAGGAAGCCGTACTCGCCGACGAACCAGTGGCTGTCGCTGGCCGTGACGCAGCCGTGCAGGCAGGACTGGCCGACGATGCCGCCGTAATCCAGCGCGTCGATCGATGGCATCTCGATGCCGACTTCCTCGGCAATCCTGGCGGCCGCCTCGTACTGCTCACGGTCCTTGGTTTTGCCGGCGTGCACCAGAAACGCGCCGCGGAACTTCGTCGGCCAGTCGCGGTTCTCGACATCCTTGTGGCCATTGACGATCAGCCAGGCCCATGGCTGGCGGATCGAGAGGGAGGGCATCATGACTGCACCGCCGTCTCGCCAGCGCCGACTTTCGTCAGATCGGCCGCTTGTGGATACACCGCGCGCAGCACTTCCAGGGCGTTGCCGATGCGCCCACTGGCGGCCAGCGACAGGCATTCCCGGATCGCCTTGCGGTACTTGAGGCGATCCAGCACCACCGTCTGCAACTCGTCGACCAGGGCCTGGTTGTCCGTCACGCTCACCGTGAGCTCGATCAGCTTGATTTCGACGGAGCTCATGCCGCACCTCCCTGCGCGACAGCCATCGCCTTGTCGCTGCGCTCGGTAATCCGACGCATCACCCGCGCCCGCTTGTCGGCGTTGGTTTCCAGCGGCGCCGTGGTGCGCCTGGCCGGCGTCGCGCCCAGGATCTGGGCCCAAACGCTGATCGGCTTCGGCGCCGGCGGGCGGCCGCGCGGCTTGCGGTCCTTGTCGATCTCGATATGGATCCGGAAACCCTTGCCCTCGAGCGCGGACAGCCGCTTGTGATACAGCGAGAATTCCTTCGTCGTCATCATCACGGTGTGGCGCAGCGGGTTGCGCGAGTGCAGCAGCCGGCCCATACGCTGCAGGGACTGCGCGCGGGATCCGTGGTGGAAGTTGAACTCGATCACCTCCTCGAGGTCCTGCGTATCGATGCCGCAGTCGCCGACGCGCGACATCACCACCACGCGGTGGCTGGCCAGCACTTCCAGGCGCTTCTCGGTCGCGGCATGGATGAAGGGCAGGTGCAGCTCGGCGGCGATGCGCTTGCCGTCGGCGATCGCGTCGGAGAACACGATCGTCTTGCGCCGGCCGACGATGCGCGCCAGGGCGCGGTGCTTGTGCTCGAGGTCCTTGACGATCAGGACTCGTACCGGCACGTCGGCGATCGCGCCGGCGTCGCGGAATTCCTGCCAGTCCTCGCCCAGCGCGGTGCCGGTCATCAACTGAATCAATCCGGCGCGGCCGTCCTCGCGGAAGGGGGTGGCCGAGAGGCCGACGCGGTAATCCGACTTCAGCATCGAAAGCCGGCTGGCGTTGTTGCCAGGCAGGAACTGCGCCTCGTCGAAGCCGACCACGCCGAAGCGCCAGTCGTCGAACACCTCGCGCGTCATGTAGCTGAAGATCCGCACCGTGCTGCGTACCTGGCCAGCGTTGTCGAGGATATCCACTCGGAAGTGAAACGGCTTCCAGTGGCAGACCACCCGCACATTGCCGTGCTCGCGGAAGAAGGCGACCCACTGGTCGCGGATGGTGCGGGTGTGCACGAACAACGCATGCTCGCCGGCGAGCCGCGAGAACACCATGCCGAGGAAATACATCTTGCCGATGCCAGGCGGCCAGTACACGCCGACGTTGCCGCTCTCGACGAAGGACGCGAACGCGGCCTGCTGGCCCTCGCGCAGCTCGTAGCGCAGCACATTGGGCAGCAGCTGCTCGGCCGGTACCGGATTGGGCGGCGCCACCTTCATGCCGGCTTCCAGGATACGGCGAAAGGTGCCGAAGGCCTTGCCCGGGTTGCGCTTGGTGCTGAACACGTACTGCAGCAGCTCGTGCTCGCCCACCACGCTGCCATCGGCCGCCAGGAAGCGGCCATCAGCCCAGGTCAGCCCCAGCTTGCCGGCGATCGCGTTGAGTGTGCTGCCCTCGCCCTGGTCGGTGTCGGAGAACACGGCCTTCTCGCTGAAGCGGCTCACCTTGCAGCCGCAGCGCGGGCAACACGGGTTTTCGTAGAGCGTCGCCCAGACATCGGTACCGCCGATCGCGGCGCAGCTCTCCATGCTGAAACTGTGCTCGCGATCGACCAGCGCAATCTCGCCGTGGTGGATCTTGGCCCCGGTCGGCGTCGCCCGGGTACCATCCTGCCAACTATCAGAGCGGCAGGTCACCAGCATGAAGCGCGGCGCCGGCGGCAGCTTGGCCAGCTCGAGCACGGCGATCGCGTACTTGTCGGCCGCGGCGTAGTTGAAGGCCTCCGGGTGCGTCCGCAGGAAGCGGGCGATCGATTCCAGCTTGACGCGCCGCGACCACACCTGGCCGTCGCGGCCGAATTCCTCGTAGCTCTTGAGCCAGCCGTCATCGATGAAGCGCCGCCAGATCCGGTGATCGATCTTGGTCAGGTGCTCGATATCGTAGATCGTCAGATCCTCGTTGTTGCGCGTGGAGTGGCCGATGCGCTTGAGGCGGTTGAAAACCGCCGTGGTGCCTTCCGATACGCCGAGGTGGGCATAGATCTCCGCCGGCGGCAGCTTGCCCCAGTTCTGGCGCAGGTAGTCGTCCTTTTCCTGCGTCCAGTCGATGCGCTGGCGCCGGGTCTTGAAGCCACCGAGCCTTGCTGCACGGTGAACGTTGTGGCGCGCCAGCCTGTGCTTCGCCATCAGGGCGGCGATCGTTTCGCTCTTGCCGTCGTAGACGCCGGCAATGTCGGCGATCACAGCGGCCGTAAGGATCGGTGCGCTCACAGCGGCACCCTGACGTAACGAATGCCCGAGACATGGATCAGCCGCAGCGCGTCGGGCGCGCCGGCGCCGAGCGGGATCTCGTCGGAGAGCCAGCCGTAGGGCGTGATCAAGGCCAGGGCGGCGAAGCTGTCGCACATGGCCTCGGGCGTGATCGGGATGGCGTCCTGCGGCAGCGAATCCAGCGCCGCCCAGGCCTCGGACCAGGGCACGGGGCAGCCGTCGGTGACCTGGCGCAGGTCGCCCGTGGTGCGGCCCATCGGCACCAGCAGCAGCTCGCCGCCCTTGACCGCCAGCAGATTGCCGAAGGCGCGGTACACGTGCCCGTCGGCGGAAAACGCGGCGATCGACGAGATGGAGACTTCGGTGGTGATGGCGTTCATGGGCGGAGGCCCTCCCCGATGGCGCCAAGCACGTCTTCCGGAACACTGAAGAATCCGAGCATGCCGCGGAAGGGGATGAATGGAAGCGGTCTCGCGTCGCGCAGCACGAAGCCATACGGACCGTTGAACCACTTGCTGTCGCTTTTTGTTACGCAGTCGACAATGGTTGCAACACCAACAATCCCGCCGATCATGCCATCCCGTTGCCTCGGGAAGTCTGGGTAGAGCCTGCCCCAGTATTCGATGTCGTCTTCCAGTTCCCGCTTCGGGTACGTCTTTCCGGCGTGGATCAATACCTGTCCGCGAAAGCTGGTTCCCCAGGTGCGGTTCTCAATGTCCTTCTGCCCATTGACGATCAGCCAGGCCCACGGCTGCAGAATGCTCAGTGCTTTCATCAGAACGGCACCTCCGCTGGATAGTCGTCGTGCACAAGGTTGTCGAGCCGGCGGCCGGCGAGTTTCTTGCCGACGCGCCCCATCAGTTCGTGATGCGCGAACTCGTCCTTGAACGGGCCGAAGTCGTTGATCTCCGCCGGGCCGCCGTTCTCGCTGATCCAGCCCCAGCGGCGCGCGGGAAGCATGGTGTCCTTCGGCAGAAAACTCGCCGGGAACCACTCCCCCCACTGCTTGAACAGGAATGGAACGGCAGCCTCCACACACTGATGGCGCAGCGAACGCACCCACTCCGGATGCATCGGCCGGGCGTTGGGGCCACTCTCTCCGCCGACGACAAGCCAATCGACATTGGGCCGGCTTATGTCCGCACTGGCCACCAGTCCGTCGAGATAGCCCAGAATATCGACCGGCCCCAGCAGCGGCTCCGCGCTCACCCAGCGCGTCCACGCCGGGGTATCCAGCAGGATCGGGATCCGCTCGTCGGCCGTGGCCTGGTCCTCGATGCTGACGCCGAGCCAGACATTCTTCAGCGGCCAATCAACATAGGCGCGGCTATACATCGCTGCGCACTCCTCGGCTGCGGTGTAGAAGTTGAGGATCCCGTTGTTGCCGAGCAGCCAGCGCGCGCGTTCCGGGCGCTTGGTCAGCACCTGGTAGGTGTGCTGGGGCGCCGCGGCCATGATGCCGAACACGTCGGCGATAAAAATATCCGGCACCGACTCATGAAACAGGTCGGACATGGAATTGACGAAGATCCGCCGCGGCCGCTTCCAGCGCAGCGGCAGCGTGAGCACGTCACCATGGCATTGCACGTCAGTGAAGGCGCGACCGTGGTAGCGGGTGTGCGGATTGGCGGACAGCCGCGCCCAATCTCGTTCGGCGTAGCAATGTTTGCAACCGGCGCTGACCTTGCTGCAGCCGGTGACCGGGTTCCAGGTCGCGTCGGTCCATTCGATGTGGGTTTTGTCAGCCACGAAGCGCGCCCTCCCCGGCATGGATCTGCAACAGACGGGCGGTGTAAACCTCGATCGCGTGACGGTCGATGCTCCCCCACCGATAACGGCGAGACAGGGATTCGATGTAGTTGCGAAGCAGATGCGCGCGGTCTGCGGCGATCAGGGAGTGACGGCCGATGCCATCGATGAAGCGCTTTTCGGAAAGAGTCCCCCATCCTTCTGCGGCGCTCATGACGGCCTCCGGTACAACTGGCAGAAGCGATCCATGAAGCGCGCCCGGGCAGCCCGGGGCGGCAGCGGGACGATCTCCTCCTGCAGGCGGGGAATGTCGCGGATCAGATCCCAGTCGTCGCCGTGCGCCGGCATCAGGTCGCGCTTCTCGGTGGCGAGCAGGATCAGGTCGGCGCGCTTGACCGAATCCGGCAGGCAGGTGGGCAGGCCGAAGACCTGCAGCACCACTTCCATGATGCGCGTCTCGATCTCGGCATAGCCGCCCAGGTGCGGCTTAAGCGGCTTGCTGATGTCGGTGATGTAGGCCTCGCTGGCGTCGTGCAGCAGGGCCGCCAGGGCGTCCTGCGGCGGCACGATCTGCGAGACCAAGACCGAGTGCTGGGCGACGCTGTAGAACTCGCGCACGGCGCCGGTAAAACGGCAGATGTTGGACAGGTGGTGAGCGATGTCCTCGATGCGGATGTCGTCCGGGGTCGGCGCCAGCAGCGGGAAATAGCGGCCGCTGACGGTCTGGATGGTGGGCAATACCAGGGGGGCATTCATGAGGCGGGGTTCCTCCGAAAATGGATCAGGAGCGACACGTAGATCGCATTGGTCAGCACCACGAAGATGCCGCCGGCGAAGCTCCAGAACTGGTCCAGGTGCGGGTAATAGAAAATGTTCCAGCCGCCCCAGAGCGTGAAGAAGGCCACGCTGCCGGTGGATACGCCGGCGACGCGACGATCGCGCAGCAGTGCTGCACTGTGGTTGAGGATGGCGAGGCCGGCGGCGAACTCGAAGCCGCCATTGATCATGTCGGGGGTCATGGTTGGCGCGGCAGCGTCTGCAGTACGTCGTGGGCCGGCAGCCAGTGAAAGACCTCGCGCTTGAGCTGCAGCACATTGGAAACCCCGTACCACTTCCCCTCGCTCGCCTCGTAGCGATACAACTGTGGCAGCAGGAACCATCCGGTCTCGATCGGACAGGGCGCGGCGATGATCGCCACCTCCCCGGCGTCTGGCAGATCCGTGTGCGGACGCCAGCTCATGATTTCCTCCGGCGCTTTTCCAGACCCCAGTCGGCGATGATCTGCTCGAACAGGGCGCCGCCATTCACGAAGAACTGGTGCGGCTCGCGGTGCGTTTCGAAGCGCAGGCGCAGGATGTTCAGCAGGTGCTCGAAGTTGGCGCTGTCCAGGGACATGATGTCCGAGACATCGGCTTTCACCCGATTACCGTTGTAGAGGCTGGCCAGGAAGGTGGCGAAGGTGCGGCCGCCGCTGGTGCCGACATGGCTGATGGCGACATTGACGGCATGCTCCAGGCTGTCGATGCAGCCTTCGAGGTTGGCCTTGCGGGCCGCCTCGGCCTTCTCCCATGTGTCGGAGGCCATGAAGGCGTGCAGCTTCTCGACCTTGTCGGCGGATAGCGTCAGGGTGACGGTGACCTTTTCCGATGGCGGGCGCATGACACCGGCTGGCCGCGGCGCGAGGGTGGCAGTCGTCATGCTGCCGCCCTCCCCTCGAAGGCGCGGCGCAGCTGCGCCCGGGTGACGCGGCGCGGATCCGCGGCGGCGTCGATCTCGCGTAGCGCCGCTTCGACCTCCTCGCGCGGGGTGGCGGTGTACACGCCGCTGCTCTTGATGCTGCTATGGCCCAGGGCGCGCTGCACCACGCCGCGCGGATCGCGCGCGGTGGAGCGCAGCATGATGTTCTGCGCCCGGGTGTGGCGCAGCCAGTGCGGGCTGGTCCTGGCCAGCCCGGCCAGCGTGGCGTGCTGCTTGTAGCGCAGCTCGAGCGCGCGCACCGTCATGCTGTCGCCGGCGCGGCCGACCAGCAGGCGGTCATCGACGCGGCAGTCGGTGTCGCGCAGCTCGTGGCGGACCTTGAGCAGGTCGCCGAGGTCGGCGCGCAGCGCCTGGGTGAGATAGACGCTGTGGTCCCTGGCCAGTCCCTGGCTGGCGCCCTTGCGGTGCTCCCTGGGGATGAAGAGGTAGCCGGTTTTCAGGGCCTCCAGTGCATCGCCCACGGTGATGCGCGAAAACTCGCCGATGCGCAGGCCGCTGTGGATCAGCGCCCTCACCATCGCATCGTCGCGCCGGCCGTAGACGTCACGGCAGGCGGCTTCCTTGAGGGTCTTGAGCAGGCGGGCCTGCTCGTCCTCGGTCAAATATCTGTCCATCCGGTTCGCTCCCGATGAAATTTCTGCAATTGCGACCCCATTGAAAGTGGCCGCCGGGGCGGGGTCGCAAAGCCCCAGGGCCAGAAAGAAACCAGTGACGTACAGCGCCGCGTCGATCCAGTCGCGCAGACTCATGACTTGAGCCCGGCACACTTTTCGACAAAGCGGCGGAAATCGCCGACGTCGCGCCGGCTGCCGACGCGCAACGGCCGGGTCGGCGTGCGCCGGTAGAGGATGTGGTCGGTCCCTTCGCCGCGGCGGGCGGGCTTCTCGACCACGAACATGTTGTGATCGCGGGCGATCTGGCATGCTTCGACGAACTGCTGTTGCGGTGAGTGGCGGCGCATGGCGGTCTCCTCGGTCAGCGGGGTAATTGATCTGTGGCGGGGGCAGTGGCACGGCGCGGCGGCGTGGAGGTTTGCCAGCCGAACAAACGCGTCTCGATTTCGTCACGGAACACCCGGGCGAAGTCCCTGGCGATGTCGAGCCCAGCCCCGTGCGGCAGGTTGTCGGTCAGGGTGGTGATGCCGCGCGCGGCGATCGAAGCCGGAGGGGCATCAGTGCGCATCGATCATCCCCTCCAGGCGGCCGAGCAGTTCCAGCCAGGCCGTGATGACCTCGAAGCCTTCGCGACGGCAGGCCTTGAAGTCGTCGGCCGAGATGCTGCCGTCGGAGAGCGAGGCGAGCAGCGCATCGGCAAACTCGGCCTGTTGCCTGTCGCGCTGCAGGACCAGCTCCAGCAGCTCGACGTCGGTGGCGTATTGCCGGGTGTGCAGCGCGACGAAGCAGCCATCCAGCGCTCGGCACAGCGCCTGCACCACCTGATAGTCGCCGGTGATCTGGGTCCAGATCAGGATGTCAGACAGGGTCGGCTTGTGATGCGACGTCTCGTGCGGGTTGGCCTTGTTGTGGATCGTGCCCGCCGGGGTGCCGGTCTTGGCCGAGAGCCGGTCGGCGCCGTAGGCCTTGACCAGTTGATAGACCGCGTCATTGACGTCGGCCGGGATGCGTGAGTCCGCCATCGAAGTACACCTTTCGCTCAAAGGCGCGATGACGGAGACTGAAGCTGCGAGCCGTGGTGTCCGTCACCACTGTTGCAAAGGCCCGCCGGGTGGTGGAACACCTGGCGGGCCGGGTTTTCAGACAAACAAACGGTTGATCGGGACCCCCAATGCCTTCGCCAACAGCAGCGCCGTGCGCTCCTTCGGCCATTGCCCGCGCTCAATCCTTGACACGGTGGATGGATCGACACCAGCGGCGCGCGCCAGCCCGCGAATCGACAGGCCCTTCTTTTTTCGTTGTGCGGAAATCTTTGACATGCCGCTAGTGTTGCATGCCATGCAACGGTTTGTCAACGGCATTGCATAGGGTGCGTTGCATGGGGCGCAACGAAGGGGCGACACTCACCCCCGCTATGTACAAACAGATGGGTGCCGTCATCAGACGGGTACGTGAACAACGCGGTTGGTCTCTGGGGGATATGGCGGAACGAATGAACTACCGACGCGGAGCTGATGCCTCCGGTCTACAACGGCTGGAGCGCGGCACGAAGCGAGCTCCGCTGGACCTTTATTCGGCCGTCGCGCTCGCCTTGGAGATTCCGCTATCGGAGCTCGTCGCCGCGGCGGAGCGCGACAGCGGCTTGTCGCCAGAGGTGCTGCTGCCCGACGAAAAACGCCTGATTGCCGCCTATCGCGTCATGGAACCCGAGACGCGGTACCATCTTGACGCCGTCGCCAGCGCATTGAGCAAGGAGAAACCTGATGCTGAAACAACTGATTGAAGACTTCCGGCAAGGCCTGATCGAGGGCGAGCGCGAAATGTCTGTGGCCGCTTTCGGCGCTGCCATGATCGACGCCGTAACCGATGCGCGCCTGACTGATGCCGAGGTGTCCGACCTCTGCGCGCTGTACGATCGGCTTGGCATCACCAGCGAAGAATGGCAGGGCTTGCGCGGCGAGGTATGGCAATCCGCCCAGGCCGCCGCGACCCATCGCGGCATCGATGAAACGGCCCTGCGCGAGCTGCGCGGCATACAGGCGTTTCTGGGCGGGACATTCGATCAGGAGGCGACATGAGCGCGAAAAAAGGCATCACCATCGGCAAGGTGCGCAGTGCGCTGTACTCGACCAGCCGCGTGCTGGGCGACGTGAATTCCGTCGCGCGCGGCACGGTGCCGGCACGGATCGGGACGCGGATCATCGGCCCCGTGGTCGCGCAGATCTTCTCCGCATTGATCCGCTCGCTGTTCGGGCGGCGCTGATCGGCATGAATCTCAAGATCGCCGCGCTCGCGACCATAACTACCACCTTGCTTGGGTGTACGCCCGTCGGCCAACTCAAGGAAAGCGACTTTGTCTGGCACGAGCGGACCTTGCCAATTGCCTACCAGCAGGCGTTTCGCAATGTCCGCGCTGGATTCAGATCGTGCGGCGATGAGTATGTCGAGTCCGCGCTGTTCAATGACATCAAGACGGGCGAATTCGACGCATGGCACCCCACAATGCTCAACTCGGCCTCGCCGATTTACTGGGGCCGAATCATCATCACGGCGATCGACGAGAAGCACTCCAGGGTGCGTGTCGGCCTGACCAGCGACAGCGAGGCGCGGAGGAATCGCTGGCACCGATGGGCGACCGGGGACTCTGGCTGCTGAATCATCCCCGCCCAGCCTTTTGATGCGGCCACACCCCGGCCGGATCAAACCCCTTGACCCAGTGCCACGGCTCGCCAGCCTCGAAGCCGCTGATCTCGATCCACACGTACTCGGTCAAGTCGCGCTCCGTCAGGTGCGGGAAGCGGCAGTCGAACAGCCAGCCCTCGACCTCGGTCACCAGGTGGTAGCCGGCCTGGCTGGGCACCCAGCAGAACACCAGCCGATTCGGGATCTCCAGCGCGCGGCATTCGGCGCGGCAGATCAGGGCGAAGTCGTCGCAATCGCCGTCCCACTTTCCCGCGAGCAGATTTCCGTCCTGGCGGCCGATCCAGTAATCCGGGGTCTTCCACTTCACCAGGTCGGGCACGTAGTTGAACCGCGCCTGCGTCCGGTGCTGTATTGTCTGTAGTTGATCAACAGTCCACACCGCGCGCCCTCCCTTCAACACAGCCAGCCGGCGGCGGGGCTTCGTCGCCGACCTCGAACGGCGTCGGGCCGCTCATCGTCACGCAGCCGGCCAGCAGCACCGCCATCACGATCATCAGCGCCGTCTGTTTCATGGATTGCCCCCCTTCGCCGGTTTCGGATATCGCGCCTTCACCGCCGCGATCGGCTCGTAGAAGGCCGCGATCATCGGCAGTTCGCCGGCATCCATCGCGTGCCACAGCGCATCGAGCTGCGCGCCGACCGACGGGTATTCGCTCGCGCGTCGCGCGCGGACGTTCGCTTCCGCCTGTGCTGGGGATTGCTTCCAGCGCCGAGCGATATAGTCGAAGACATGATCTGCCGAGGGGCGCGGCGGCATGGAAACAAGTTGCTCCGTCTGCAGGTCGAAATAGTGCGTATCAAGCCCGGCGACGCCTTCGGCGATCGTGGCTCCCGACATGCTTTGATGCTCCAGGTCGGCACGCGGGCACGTGCCCGCCATCACGATCCGGCCGAGCGCGTCGTATGCAAAAAAATGCGTCACCGTTTTGCTCCAAGCACAGAAATTCCGCAGCGGCCATCGCCGGAGGTGGTATCGCACGCGATCGAGAAATAGTAGGTACCGGCGGCCACGGCTCCCTTGTAGGTCATGGCCCCTGTCGTGCCCTCAATCGGCTGCTCCGCCCCCACCTCCGTGCTGTCCTGGTACATCCGCCAGGTGTGGCCGTTTTTACCGGAGCCCTGCGTGAACGTTCCGATGATGACGACGTTGCCGGCATGGCTGAAGGTGAGCGACACGCCGGCCGAATAGGTGCCGGTCGCGCCTCCCGGTACCGTCACCGCGTTGCCGCCGATGTTGATCGTGTCGACGGCATTTACGGCCGCAGCGGTCAGTGTTCCGGCGAAGGTTCCGCTCGCGGCGTCGAGCGCGCCGCGAAACGTCCCGGCGCTGAATTCTGCGTTGCCGGCCTTGTCGAGCTTCCAGCCCGCCGAGCCGGCAACATATGCCGTGCTCTGGATCACGTCCGCGATCTTGGCGTTGGTAATCGCCGCGTCGGCGATGATGCCGCTGGCGGCGGTGATCGTGCCGGCCACCATCTTGGTTGCCGTCACCGAATTCGCCGCCAGCTTCGGCGTGCTGATCGCGCCGTCGGTGATCTGCGTCGAGACGATCTGCGACATGATCACGGTCTGCTGCGCCGAATACGTCAGGCCATCGACGCCCCACACGTCGTATCCGGCGATGCGCAGGTAATAGGTTGTCGCGCTCGGGTCCAGATCGATGCTGACCGGGTTGTTGCGCCCCTTGTATTTGAGGTTTCCGGCGCCGGGCGTAAAGCCGTCGGTGGTCGATACCCAGACGCACACCCCGTCGAAATCCGGCGTGTTCGCCGGCGGCGTGTATTCGACCAGGATCGAGGCCATCAGGCCATACACCGCCACCCCGGCCAGCGCACCAATCTGCGGGTTGGACATGCCCAGCGCCGCCCAGGCCGGCGAGGTGCTGCTGTTGCCGTTGGCGCGAACGCGGATTTCCAGATCGCGGCCGATGCCGTGCAGGCCGTCGGCAACCGCATCGGCGGCGGTGTATTCGTATTCCGTCAGCACCACGATGCGGGTGCGGATCAGCACGCTGGCATTCCACACCGCCACCGAGTAGTTCAGCGCGCGCGGCGTCTTGTCCCACTTGACCCGCAGCACGTCGCCGGTGAAGGCTTCGGTGAGCGCCAGGCCGGTAACAGTCGGCGGTGGCGCCACGCCGGTACCGGCATCATCCGTCCAGGAATCCCACGGTCCGAGCACCGCCCCCATCGCCGCCACGCGGACATGGATGGTGCCGGGCGACACCTCGAAGGTCAGGTGCGCGGTCGTCACGTCGGCGACGCGGGTCCAGCTCGCGCCGTCGCTCGATCGCTCCACGATGTAGCTCGCCGCGCCGGCGGCGGGGCGCCAGCTCGCGGCCAGCAGCGGGCGATCCGGCGTGCCGCCCTGCACCACCTCCAGCCCGCTCACCACCGGCGCGGTCGGAATGCCCGGCAGGCCCCAGCCCGGCGCGGTTGGCGTAATCGTTCCGCCATCGGCCGTATGCACGCGGGTATCCTCGACCACCGCCGACAGCTCGACCTTGAGATCGCCCGCGTGCTTGGCCGAAATCAGGCGGCAGTGCTTGTGATACGCGCCGGCCGTGCCGAACATCACGTGCGTGCGTTCCTGATCCTCGCCGGTGTAGGGCGTGATGTCGGGCGTCGCGGCCAGCACCACGGTGTATTCGTCCGCCCCCGCCGTCACTGTCCACGGCCCGCTGAAGCTGCCATCGTCCTTGCGCAGGCCGACATAATGCGTGCCGCTGCCGAAGGTCAGCGGCTCGCTCACCCCGAGCGTCTTGGTGCCGGCGTTCCAGCTCAGCGCCTCGGCCTGCTGGCCCCAGTTCGGCAGGTCGTGCTGCACGGCCACCAGATCGAGGTAGCTGGGAATCATGCCTTCCAGCTCGGTGCTGAATACGGTGGTGCGGCGCCGATAGGCGTTGCAGGCGGCGATGAACATGCCCTCGCGCCACACCTGGTCGCGCTGCACCACGCCGAAGATTTTGATCTTCTCCGGCTTCAGCGAGGCCGATCCCGGCAGGGCGCATTGCACCCGATCCGGCGACCAGGTGTCCTCGTTGAAAAATTCCATGTCGATGCAGTCCGCCGTCTGCCCGCCGGGCAGCGCGTGCTCGATCGAAAAGCTGCCGGGCAGGATGTTGCGCATCGAATACACCGCCGCCGGCACGCTCTGCGGCTCGTCCCTGGCAATGCGCAGGCAGCCGCCCTGCGGGTAGGGCTTGGCACGGCCGGCGCGGGCGATCTGCGTCAGCGCCTCCCAGGCGGTGCCCTTGCTGTCGAAAATGCCGTCGAATTTATCGCCGCGTGCCGTCCAGGTGGCATCGAGCGCCACCAGCTCGTCGAGCGGCAGACGGTCGTCGGCGTAGTTGAGGCCATTGGCCGAGCGGGCGACATAGGCGAAGGCCCAGGCAATCGAGCGCGTCGCGGCCGGCGCACCCCAGCCGCTGATCGCGTCCCAGGCCGGCAGCTTGCGCGTGGCCAGCACATTCACCTTGCGCGAGGATTGCGCCGAGAGGCTGTTGCTGGCCTGCATGCGCATCGCCAGCAGCGTCACCCCGCCGTACTGCTGCGAGCCCGGCAGGTAGGCGCGCAGGCCGGTCCAGAACAGGTCGTGCCCGGCGCGGGCGTCGGTGTCCTTGGTGTCGGTGCGCTGGCAGCGCACCTCGTAGCGCGCCGGCGCGACATCGAAGCGCAGGCTGATGCGCTGCGGCGTGTTGGTGGCGCGCGTGGTGGTGGTGGTGCCCAGCGTCGTCCAGCTACCGGTCGGCGCCCCGGCGCTGTCCACGGTGCGCGCCTCGACCACGAAGACGCCGGACTTGTTGTCCAGCCCGCCGCTGGCGTTGGCGTAGTACAAGCCCTTGGGGAACACCACGTCGATGCCGATGGCGTTGGCCAGCGTGCCGCTGGCATTGGCGATGAAGCCGCCGATGTAATCGCCGGTCGTCAGCTCCTGACTGGAGACTTCACCGCTGGTCACCACATTGGCCGGGAACAGCGTCACCGACCCACCCGGCTCGACCACCTCGTAGGTGATCTCCGGGAAGCTGGCGATGGCCGTATCCTCGATGCGGATCGCCTCGATGTCGTAATAGCCCTGGCCGATCACGAACAGTTGATACAAAAACTGCTCGTTGCCGACGTATTCGGCATACGGCGCGGCGCCGAAATCGGGGAAGTTGAGATGGCGGCCGAAGTGCTCGGCGATCGGCTGCCCCAGCCGCGCCTGATTGCCCTGCGCCTGCAGGTTGTAGGTGGGCGAGGCCGCCGCCATGCTCTGCATCTGCTGCGCCGCCGTGGCGCGCGGCGTCTCCATCGTCAGGGAGGACACCACCATGCCGATGGCCATGTTGATCGCGCCGCCCACCAGCGTGGCCGCCATGCCGGTCAGGCCCATGCCACCCGCACCGGCCAGCGCCATGCCAGGGTTGAACACCATGATCGCCAGCATCGCCACCGTGGCCAGCGGGTTCTTGCCGCCGCCACCGCCGCCGCCCTGCAGGCCGGGCGGCAGGGCGATGAATTCCACCGTGTCGCCAGCGCCGACTTTCATCAGCGGCCAATCGGCGCGCAGCACCGACACGTCGTTGTGGCGGCAGTAGAAGGGATAGGGGCAGTCCTGCGGCGCCAGTTGCGCCAGCGATTCGCCGCCCAGCAGCGGCACCACCTGGCGCGCTGGCGACAGCGGGTTCATGGCATAGATGGCATTCATGCTGGCGTGTGCCTGTAGAACTCGATCATTTCCCAGCCGCAGCGGTGGACGTCCGCCAGCCGCTGCAACACCGCGCCGCCCTCGGGGCAGTGCATCACCCGCCCGCCATCGACATCGACCCAAACGCCGACATGCCAGGGGCGCTTACGCTGCGCCATCAGGATGCCGTCGCCCTCGCGCCGATCGGCGGTAGCGATCGGCTGCCAGTTGCCGCGCTCGGGATGGTCGCGGAAGGTCTGGATCAGGTGGCGCAGGTCGAAGGCCTCGATGTGGATCTCCGGCACCTCGATGCCGAAGTGCTCCGCCTGCACGCGGCGGAAAAAGTCCCAGCAGTTGGCCGTCTGCGCCCAGGGCGTGCCGACGTAGGGGATGGCCCAGTGTGGCGTTGTCATCCCGCCAGCCCCGGAAAGGTCCGCGCCGTGTAGTCCTCGTAGGGGAAGGGCCGGTTCGCCGCATTAGGCAGCGCGGCGCGCGCCTCGACGCTGAATACGTCGGTGCGCACGTAGATCAGGTCCAGGCTCTTCGGCGTGTTCTGCGGCCCCGACAGATCCGTGGACAGATAGGCGCGGTACAGCATCGTGATTTTCTCGCCGCTCTCGACGGCCAGGTCGAGCTGCTCGATGATCTCGCGCGAGATGCCGTCCAGCCGCACCACGAATTCCGGCGCCGGCGCGGCATCGCCCATCGGCGGAAACGTGACGGTGAAGGCGAAGGCCTTGAACGTGGCCAGGGTGACGTCATCCTCCAGGGTGGCCGTCAGATCCTCATAGGCCAGCACCACGCGCACCGGCTCGGTGAAGTCCGGATGCGACAGCTCCAGCGTGTCGAGGATCACCACATTGACCGGGGCCACGGCATAGGCCTCGCGGATCGCGGCGGAGAGCAGCGGATCAGGCATCGCTCAGAGACCCGCCGGCAGCTCGGGCTCGGGTTCCGGCGCAGGCTCCGGCGGCGGCGGCACGCGAGACGCGACCAGCGCCAGCACTTGTGGGCTGGCCAGGTAGATCACCTCGTGCGCGGCCGTGCGCTCGTCGTCGTCGCGCACCTGGTCGGGATGCGGCTGCGGCCCTTCCTCGCCCTCGATCGTCGCCGGGCCGTCATAGGCCGGCAGCGCCAGGCGCGTCTGCGCGGCTTCCACCGCCAGGGCGGCGGCGAGCAGCGCCGAGTTGTCGCGGCTCAGATCCACCTCGGCGCTGATCTCCGCCATGTAGGCATTGAGCGCATCGAGCTGCACCGCGTCGCCGGTCGCCGCCAGGCGCAGGGCGCGCTCGCGCTTCCAGGGCGCCCACTCGGCCGCGATGATGTCCTGCGCGCGGGCCTGGATCGTCGCCTCGTCGAGCGGCGTGTTGCCCATCAAGTCAATCGTCAGTGCACTCATGGTCAGACCCTTTTCGCCAGAATCGAAATCCAGTCGGAAACCGTCGCGCCGGTGCCCAGCACCACGGACCAGATGAAGCCGTCGAAGCTGCGCGTCCAACTCGTCGTCTCGCGCTTGAGCGCGCCTTGCTGATAGACGGCGACGATCTCCCAGCCGGCCGGCAGGGCGAAGTTGGTCTGGCTGGCCGTGGCGGTAAAGTCGTGAGCGATCAGGTTCTGGCCGAAGCGCGCCATCTGCTCGGCATCGCGCAGCAGCTCCTCGCGCAGGCTGTAGGCCGGGACATAGACGTCGGCACCACTCGCGCCGGCCTGGGCGATCACGCCGGCACCGGCCGCAAGCGCCGTGATCGCGCCGACCGGCGTTGCCTCGGATGCCACGCGGACCAGCCCCTTGAAGGCGCTGCGGCCGTAGGACGTGCCGACGTGAAGCAGATCGGTCTCGTCGTCGTAGGCCAGCGCGGTAACGGCATTGCTGGTGCCGGCGAGACAGCATTGTGCGTTCGCCGCGAACAGCCCCTTCTCGGTTTCGTAGATGTGTTTGATCTGCTCGGCGGAGGGAGCCGTGGCGGTTGCGCGCAACAGGGCAAGGCCGCCAAGGAACGGACTCGCCAGCGCCGGACTTACGCCGACCCATGTAGCTGCGCTGGTATTTGTTTGCCCGAGCGCAGCAAGCACCACCGCCGTCTGGATGACCTTTATTCCATCAACCCACAGTTCCAGAACGCCCGATCGCACGACCATTGCAACAAGGTGATACTTGCCGTCGATGTAAAGCGCCGGGGACGTGATCACGTCATATGTCACCCCAGCGTCATCGGACAAATACGCCAAAATCGATCCAGTGGGCGCGCAATACAAGGTGCAATATGAACCGCTAAAGCTGCCGTTATATGCGGCGCGAGAATATACATTCTGCGTCGCCGCGCTCGCCGCTATGTTGAGCCACCCCATGATGCAAAAGTCGCCCGTCCCGAAATCCAGATCGGAGTTGTACGGCTGCTCAAGGTAGTTCGCTGCGCTGAACCCGCTGTAGCCCATCAACTGAGCACCCGAGGCGACGGCGGCTTTGGTCAGTGATCCGAAGGCTTGCAGCCCCTTGGCTTTGACGCTGCGATCAGCATCGGCGAGGCGGCATGAGATATTGTCTATTGCATAAACATCGGCGCTCACGCCGTTGGTTACATAGGCATAGACATACTCCCATGTGTCGGCCGCAGTGAATGTCAGGGCGACCCGCTGGAACGAGGTTGACAGCGTAATCGTGGGGCTGATGCCAAGCAATGCAAATGCCTGCGAATACACCCTCAGATCAGAGGGGCCGGTCGATGAGCCGGATACCCGCTTCAAATCGGCGTAAATGGTGTAAGTTTTGCCGACCGTCAATCCAGTCAAAACAAGGTTGTTGCTCCGCATTGCCACTGTGCCGCTGCTGGATGCAGTCCACTGCAACTGGTTGCCGGTCACCGCAAACCCGGTGGAAAATTGCACATCGACCCAATTCGCGCTTGTGTCGGTGGCAAAGTCGCCGTTTGTGACCTTCTCCGCGCCGGTCAAAGTCTCAGCGACGGAATCACTCAGCCATGCACCCTTGATCGCGCCTGGCATCCACCCGCTGTTGTAGTCCTTGGTGACGTAGGCGATCATGCCGGACGATGGTGCAGCCGGATTACGCTTCAAAACATTGAGGCCGAGGTTGGTGCCAATAGCGCGTCTGCTCATCACCAACGGAGCGGCCGAGCCGCCTTTGTAGGTCAGGTCACCAATGAATGTGTCGTTATTGGTGTATCCCTCCAGAGACGTGTTCTTTGTCGTGTAGACGTGCGTCACGTCTGCCGTTGGAATGGCATTGACGCGCACAGTACGGCGCGTTTCTGCCCCATCATTCTCGAACATGAGTCGATTGTCGGCCGTGAAGGCCACGGCGTAGCTATAGGCCGCGCCGCCATTCGGCACGATGTCCCACACGTTGCCGTCGTCCTTGATGACGCTCACGCCACCATTCGTTGCCACCGCAATCGTCGGGATCGGAAGGCCGGTAGCGACGTCGACCGGGGCATTGGGCAGGACGGTCATGGCAACGTCGTTGATGACGTTAGCAACAATGTACTGCGCGTCAATGCTGACACCGAAACCAGTTTCTGCTGCGTTTCGACCTGCAATGTTCTTGCGGTAAAAAGCGTGCGTTCCGACTGCCCGATAAGTTGCCGAATCTGAAATAAATTTAATCAGGCTAAAACCTGTTGCTGTTCCCATCCCGGCGACCAGCGACCCATTGAGCATGGCCACTGATACCATCGGCGTGTATATGTGGCCGTAGGCCGTCGAGACAAACACCATCCACATCGGGCACCCGGCCTGCGTCAAGTCCCACATCACCACCCGCGCGGCCTCGACCGTGATCAGCACCTGCGCCGGGAACTGCCGCACGTTGCCGCGATAGACCTGCGTCACTCCACTGCCGGCGTTGAGCTTGTAGAACACGGCGGCCGTGGTGTCGTAGTAGTAGCTGCCGGTCACTGCGCCGCTGATGGCGCGTGCGGCGGCCTCGTTGGCGGCCGAGCCGAGCCAGTTGCCGGAGAGGGTTTCGTTTTCCCAGGAGGTATGGCTGCACCGCTTGCGCCACGCGCCGCCGTCGCTGTCCTTGCTGGTGTCGTAGAGGAAGGCATCGACCAGCGTGGTGCTGGCGAAGACGGTGCGGTCGATCGCGCTCAGGTCCTGCGCGACCACCGAGGCCGCCGACAGCGCCGAACCGGCGGCGGCAGCCGCCTGGTTGGTGGCGGTCTGCGCTTGCGCGGTGGCCAGCGCCACTTCGTCCTGGCACTGGTCGACGTAGCTGCCGGCTTCGGTGACGATCTGCACTTCGAGGTCGGCGATGGCCTTGGCGACGCTCTTGACGGTGCCGCCGTCGGTGGCCACCACGGCAGTGGGGCCGCCATGCACGATGTCATGCAGCAGGCCGGCATCGACGGCGATCTGGTCTATGTCTGTCTTGAGGGTCATGGTCGGTCCTTACCAGTAAGCCGGCAGAGTTGTGTGGATCAGGGTGTGCAGCGTCGGGCTGCCGTAGAGCAGGTCGGCCGGGGCGTAGGCGCTGGCGACTTCGAGTTCGGCGGCGGTCATCACCGGCCGCGCGCTGACGCGCAGCTTGGCGCTGACGATGAAGTTCATGCCGGCGCGGATCGGGGCGTCCCACATCTCCTCGAACTTGGCGCTGTAGGTGGTCAGCCCCAGCCCGTTGGCCAGGTCGACGTTGAACGCGGCAGCGCCGTCCAGCGCCTCCAGCTTGTGCCAGGCCTCGAACACAGCCATCTCGGCTTCGGTGAACATCCAGCGCACCGGGATGATCGTCGGCGCCGACTGAAACCGCCGCCGCGAGCGGCTGTTGCCCGCCTCGAACTGAGTGCGCGACACCGGATCGACCGGCTTCAGCCCATAGCCCTCAACCGTCGGGCGCGGCAGGGTCGGCGGCCAGGTGGCCATCAGGCGGCTCCTGCGGCGCGGTTGAGGCCCCACTGCAACTGGGCCGCTTTCGCAAACGTGCCCTCATTGCGCACGTCCTGAATCAGGTCGCCCTTCACCTTGGCCACCATGATCTCGATAATCTTGCGCCCGCCGTCGTCGCGCTGGCGAACCTGCCCACCCTGCGACGGGGATTCGGTGATGATCACCGTGACGTTCCCGCCGCCGCCGCCGCTGCCCCCGCCGCTGGCCTGCACGCCAAGCTTGCCGCCGGGGCCGCGCGTTAACGGAAGGATCGCTTCAGGGCCGGCTTCGCCCATCAGCCCGGTGCCCTGGGCGAAGGGGAACAGCGTCGGCCGGTCGACGATGCCGCCGCGGGCGAAGGGGATCACGCCGGACCGGTCGAAGGCGTTGCCGTTGGCGCTGTAGGTCCAGAGGCTGCTCATCGCGTCGGCCGCCGCGGCACTCTGCGGCGCCGCCGTGCCGCCGCCGCCGCCGAGCAGGCCCTTCAGCCAGTCCGTCCCGGCCGAGACGAGGGGCTTGGCGATGTTCTGCCGCGCCATCTCGGTCGCGGCGAACTTCAGCAGCGAGGCGATGTCGAGCTTGCCGGTGACGACGAAGTTGGCGATGGCGTCCTCGGCCATCTGCGCGCCGCGCTTGAAGGCGTTGGCCATCGCGTCGGCAGATCGGGCGGCCTCGTCGGCGTAGGACTGCAGACCGTCCCTGGCGCCGGCGAGCCAACTGCGGCTGCGCGCCTCGATGGTGTCGTGGGCGTCCGCCCAGGCGGCCTTGGCTTCTTCGGCCCCGGCGCGCAGCTGCGCCACGCCGGAATCGATGCCGTCCAGATCGCCGATCTTGCCCAGGCGGTCGGTGAGCCTGGCTTCGTCCTTGGCCAAAGCGGCGTCGATCTTGCGAAACGCGGTGAGTTTGGCGCGCTCGGTGGCGTTCTTGCCCAGCAGTTCAATTTCCAGGCGCAGCTCCTCGTTGCGCTGGGTGTGCGCCTCGCCGGCCTTCTCGATCACCTCGCGCGCCGCTGTCTCGGCGGCGTCCACCTTGTTCAGCACGCGCTCTTTCAGCGCCAGTTCCTTGATCGTCTCCTGCAGATCCTTGGTGGCGAAGGGCTGCTTCAGGATCAGCTTCTCGACGGTGCCGATGTAGGCCTCCTCGCTGATGCGTCCGGCATCGAGCCCAGCCTTGAGTGCGCCAAGTTCCGTGGCGAAGTTGCGATTGACGCCGGAGGCTTCGGTCACGGTGTCGAGGAAGACGTCGCGGTGCTTGGCGGTCTTTTTTTCTGCGAACAGCTTGGCGCGCTTTTCCTGCAATTTGGCAATGGCCTGATCCGCCTCGGCGGTGCCGTTTCCGGCTTTGCGCACCAGCGCGATCTCGTCGTCGATTTCCTTGGCGCGAGCCAGGGTCGAGTTGCTGTTGATGATCGAGCGGGCGCGCTGCTCGCGGCGGTTCTGCTCCGCCGCCTGCGATTTGTCGAAGCTCTTCTGCGACTCGACCTCCAGTTGATCCTGCAGCTTAAGCGCCTGCCGCATCAAGGCCGGCACCTGGCGATCGGTCGGCAGGTTGCGCGCGGTGGTGCCCATGGCCTCGGCGATGCGGATCCGCTCATAGACGGCGTTCAGCCGGTCCTGCGTAGTCTGCTCGCGGCCCAGCCCCATCATCGCGTCCCATGCCTTGGACGAGGCGCCCTTGACGCCGTCCCAGGCGCGCTCGAGGATGCCCAGCGGCGGCGCGATCTCGCCCAGGCGATCCTTCAGTTTCCCGGAAAGCTCGATCTGCGCCTCGGTCACCTCGCCCATGCGCGTCAGATGCTCGATGTGGTCCAGTTCGGCGGCTGACAGGAAGTGCATCTGCCGGTTCAGTTCTTCTGCGCCCTTGGCCGGATCGGCGAACAGCTTCACCAGCTCAGGCCCTACCCTGGCCACATCGGTTCCTGTGACGCGGGCGAAGTCGCCGGCGGCCTGGCTCACTTGCCGGAAAGCCGCCGCGCCGATCTGCCCGGAAGAGGCCAGCGCGCTGGCGATGCCCTTCGATTCGGCGATGGTCAGCCGCGAGTGCGTGGCGATGTCACCCGACAGCTCGCGCAGGCTGGCGGCCGACTGCCCGGAGATGTCGCCGCCCTTTGCGATGGCGAGGTTCATTTCCTTGACTTCGGCCACCCCGTCGGCATAGGCCTTGGCCGCGACCGCCACCGCGGCGCCGACCAGCAGGAAGCGCGGCGCCAGGTCGGACACGGAGGACAGCAGGTCGCGGTTGACGCCGGTCATTTGCGCGGCGTTATCGACCACCGCATCCTTGAGGTCGGCGACCGTGCTCTTGGCTTCGGTGGCGACGGTCTTCAGACCGTCGACCTTGCCCCGGATGTTGATATCGACGTTGTTGTTGCCGTCGTTCACCGCGCCGTCTCCTCAAGTGCCGCCATTTCCATGGTTCTGAGCTTCCAGAACACGCTTCGCCTGTCCTTGCTGCGGATCCCGATCAGGCGCATGGTCGATTCGACTTGCGTCATGTCCAGCCCTTCCAGCGCGCCGTTCGGCTTTCGCCGCCAGCGGTTTTCCTGCACCAAAAAGACCTCCACCGCGGGCCAGTTATCGGGGGTCACCAGCACGTCGCCGGTGTCGGTGCCGCTGCCCTTGCCGTACAGCGCCTGCAGCTTTGCCACTTCTTCCGGTGCCACCCCGAGCTCCATCAGGTCGGCGCCGTCCACCTCATCCACCGCCGCGCCGCCGTTGACCCAGGCACGCGCGGCGGCAATCAGTTTTTTTCCTCGACCTCCAGCAATTCGCGGCGGAAGGCGTCGAACAGCGCGCGCGGCGCTTTTGGCCGGTAGCCGAACAGCTTGCCCATGCCCGCCACGTCGCAGGCTTCGTCGGCATCCCATCCGGCGATCAGTCCGGCGAAGAATTCCGGGTCGCTCAGATCCTTTCCGGCCTTGCAGTACTCGACATACTGGTCGCGCGAGAACCACCTGAAATCGACGTTGAGCGTCTCGAGCGCGCCGCCGGGGTTGGTGATCTCGACCGGAACGGGGAAGGTGTCGGGGGGTTGCAGCTTGAATGCCATAAGTCCCCCGATTACGCCGCGATCAGCGCGAAGTCGTCGCCGCCGCCAACGGCGGACGGCAGGTAGCGCGTGGCGAAGCCTTCCAGCGCGCGGCCGTTGACTTCGTCTTCGGATTGGTCGAGCAGTTGCATGGCCGGGCCGTGCGCCAGCAGCCGGTAGCCGTCGGCGAGGCCGTGCTGGAAGCCGAAGGTGTGCAGGGTGTTGGCCTTGACGCTGGCGTCGAAGGTGGCCACCTGCGCGGCGGTCAGGTCGAGCCCCAGGTTGCCGGTGATTTCGCGCTCGGTGATGTCGATGGCCTGGCCGCCCAGGAGCGGGGTGTAGCCGACATTCTCGCCGCCGCTGACGGTGAAGCCGCGGCTGGGGTAGGCGACGCCGTCGATCAGGATGTCGCCGGTGTTCGGGTCGGTGATGACGGCCGGGGTTTTCCAGCCGGTGAGGGTCAGCGCCGGGTTGGTCACCGCCGCCACGCCGGCATCGATGCCGAGCACGCGCAGGCTGGCCATCGGCCGCGCGCCGACACCGAAATCCATGGTCTCGATCTTGGCGCGGCAGTCGATCAGCTTGCGCTGCACGCCGGCCCGCCAGTAGTACAGCGAGAGCAGTTCCAGCGCGGTGGAGATGGGCCGGTAGGCGGCATTGGCGCCGATGCTGTAGGTGCTGGTGGCGTCGGGGTTGACGGTCCAGGCGGGGCCGATGGTGGCGGCCTTGGTGGTGCCGTTGTAGTCGAGGATCTGCGCGCTCTGGCCGCTGCCGGTGCCGCCGGTGAGGCTGAGGCGCATGCCGTTGTAGAAATCATCGACGGCGGAGGCGCCGGCGGCGAGCGTGACCGAGCCGGCGGCGCCGGCCTGGGCGGTGCCGGTCACCGGCGCGGCGAGCAGGGTTTCGGCCCAGCCGGCGCCGCGGTATAGCACGCCCCAGGGCGGCGCCGTGCCGGCGGTGCCGGCGCCTTGCAGCTCGACCGGCAGGGTCAGCTCGACGTAGCCGGTGCCGACCAGTTGTTCGCTGGCGCCGAAGTAGCTGCGGATCAGGTCGCGCGGCACGTTGTTGGCCTTGAACGGCGTGACCTTGGGCATGCCGGCGAGCAGGATGGCGTTGGCCGCACCCGTGGGTACGGCATCGGTGCCCTGGACGGGCTGGATTTTGGCGAGGATGATGCGCTGGCGGTCGATGCGGCCCATGATTTACTCCTTGGAGGATGCGGGGGCCGGCAGTGCGGCCGGCGTGGAAGCTTCGGGTTTGCCCGCGCTCTGCGTGGCAGGGATTCCGCTTTGCGGGCTGCCAAAGCCGCGCCGGGTAGGCGCGGCGGCGGCGGGCGGGTCGACCTGGCGGACGAAGCCGGCAGATTCGGAAGCGAGGTAGCTGCCGCCGGTGGAGGGCAGTTCGGTGCCGGCGGGAGCGGCGGTGGGTTCGAGTTTCTTGGCCATGATGTCTCCTAGCGGCGTTGTTCGAGATTGACGATGCGGCGTTCCAGATCGCCGTGGCGCGAGCGCGTGAAATCCTGGTCGCGGCGGGCGTCTTCCTTGGTGTAGCGTTCGGCGCGCAGTTCAGCCACCTGGATGATCACCGCGTCGAGCTTCTGCGAAAGGCTGGCGGCCCACCAGATGCCGCCGCCGGTCTGCGCGGCCAGCATCACCAGCACGGCGATGGGGATTTCCTTGCCGACATGCCAGCGGCTCTCGCGGCGGTCCATGTCGTCGAACTCGTTGCTTGTTGTCATGCGCGGGCTCCGGTGTGGCGTTCGAAATGCGGCACGTCCTTCAGGCTTTTGAAGTTGCCGCCCCAGCGGTTTTTCGGGTCGAGGGTTTCCCAGTAGTTGCCCACCGGGCGCAGCGCCGCGATGTCGTAGCACAGCGCGCCGTCCTTGAAGAAATTCAGGTCGAGGGCGCAGCGGCGCAGATGATTGCTTTCCATGGTCTTGCTGCGCCCGGTCCTGACGTAGATGGCCTGTTGCTCCGGGCTGCGCCACAGCTCGCCGCCGGTGACGACGAAGCCGGCGGCCGTGGCGAACTGGATCAGCTTCGCGGCGTCATGGAGGAAGGCGGCCTGTTCGGCGACGAGGCTCATTTGCCGGCCCCCTTGACCTTGCCGTACATCTCGATGCCCTGCACCACCGTACGGCCGACGAAGTAAGCGGCGAACACCACCTTGAGCAGTTCGCCCAGCAGGCTGACGTAGGCCGGTTCCGGGTTGAAGTCGGTGTAGCCGTCCAGCAGCATCAGGATCGTGAAGGCCACGGTCAGATAGATCAGCGACATCGGACGGATGTTTTTCGAGAGCCATGAGTCGCTGCTCATGTCGGCCTGCCAGCGTTCGGTGACGTTTTCCTGCGCGACCTTTTCGGCGTCGATCTCCTGCTGCTGGCGGCGGATGCCGGCGTCGATCAACCATTCCTCGTGCGCCATCTCGGCGCGCTTCAGCTCGACCACCTGCACCGGGTCGAGCGGCCTGGCGCCGTCGGGCAGGGTGATGCCGAGCTTTTCCTCGACCACGGCCTTGCCCTTGGCCAGCACGGCATTACCGAGCATGCCCAGGCCCGCTTCCATCAGGGCGGCGACGATGGGGATCATGTCATCACCTCGATGTCGCAGGCGATCCAGCCGTAGGGGGCGTCCATCTGCCCGGACTGGCGAAAGCCGGTCATGGTGATGCCGCCCAGAAGATCGCTGCCGGGGGCACGGCAGAAGGTTTTGATCTGTTCGGCCAGCGTGTCCTCGGCGTCTTCGACCGCCGACGGCGCGGAGCCCTCGGCCAGCACCAGCTGACCGACGACGACGAAGGGCACGGTGCCCAGTTGCGTGGCGCGGCCCAGGTAGTTGGCGTAGCCCTTCTCGCCGGCGCCGATCAGGCTGACGATGCCGGCGGCGAGGTCCGCCGGGCTGCGGTCGGCAAAATCCTTGAAGTCGCGGGTGACGACGCGGGTCGGCATGGCGGCGGCCATCTGCGTCTTGAGTGCGCCGCGCAGGTTGGCCAGCTCACCCACGGAAGGCCTCCTGCGCGGCGGCGTGCGCGGCTTCGCGGACGCGGGCGACAATCATGTCGCTGTGGAGCAGGAACGCGGGGCGCATGTAGGCGTGGCGCCGGATACCCTTCTTGCCGATGGCGCGGGCGATGACGTAGGTCTTGCGGTCGAGTTCCTTGCCCTGCAGGCCGGTCTTCTGCCTGACCCATTCCATCAAGCCGTTGGCGGTGCCGGGCTGCATGCCGGGGGGGCGGCCACGCTCGACGAAGGGGCCGTGATTCACATGCGGCGCGACGATGTAATGCAGCGGGCCGACTTTGTCGGCCTTGATCGAATTGGTCAGCGTGGAGAAGGCCTTGGGGGCGTAGCCGCGCGCCGTGCGCGCCATTTCCATCGCGCCGCGCGACAAGGCCGCCTCGACCGCCGCTGTAATGCGATCGGGGAAGCGATCCAGCGCACGCTGTACGCCGGCATCGTCGAGGGTGACGGTGATTTCCATCACGCCTCCGCCGGGCCGCCCCAAGGAGGCGTGAGCCCCCCTGTGGGGGGCAGCGAGATGGGTTT
>Ga0172379_10002117_pt1 | contig 36428 bp, 19 predicted proteins | sample GrowelOW334metaG_FD_119756 | JGI IMG/M metagenome (GOLD analysis project Ga0172379, IMG submission 119756) | Groundwater microbial communities from an aquifer near a municipal landfill in Southern Ontario, Canada - Groundwater well OW334 metaG | ecosystem: Environmental > Aquatic > Deep... | reverse complement strand
TAAAAATATAGTATTAAATTTGCAATTCAAAATTATTTTGAACGGGCGCGTAGCTCAGTGGTAGAGCAACACCCTTTTAAGGTGAAGGTCGGTGGTTCGAGCCCACCCGCGCTCACAAAAAAGTCTCAACACGGTATGTGTTGGGACTTTTCCGTTTTAAAGAGAACATTTTATTTACAAAAAACCGGAACAATTAACCAACCAAAGATCAATAACAAGTTATAAACGTCATTTTGATGGTGAAGAACTTTCATTTGCCCAAAATTTAGTAGTTATTCTACTCCACGAATAAAACACATTCAAAACCCGTTAATAATTTCAGTCGAACTGAATAAATATTGTTTTAATAACTTGTCTTTACCATAGACGTCATCTCTAAAATTTACGATCCCATCCTCACTCACCCAAGCCGTATAATAATCGATAAAGAGAGGAATACTGTGTTCCAAATTTACTTGCGTAGTTTTTCCGAAGCTGAAATTTTTTCTAAGTTCCGTTCTTTTCGCCCGGAACTCCGAAATTTTTGTTTTATCAGTTGCAGGAGAACCAATCTCAAGCCTCACGTAATCGGGTTCCCACTTTGAGTTATTCTGTAAAATATAATCGGCGAGGAGCAACGGTTTTTCAACTCTTACACAACCATGACTAACTGCTCTGATAGCCGCAGAAAACGGCGCTCTTGTCGGTGTATCATGTAAATAAATATCAAATTTATTTGTGAACATAAATTTAATTCTTCCTAACGCGTTTCCGGCTCCAGGGTCTTGTATAAAAATATAGGGAACCTTATTAGGAGAAAAGTGCTTCAAGTTAACTTCATTTAAATTTATCTCTTTTCCTTTATAAATTACTTTGAAGTTTTCTTTCCGTAAATACGACGAATCATTTACAGATTTTCTATAGATCTCATCTCTGATAATGCTTGTCGGCACCGTCCATGTTGGATTAAGAATAAGGTGCGTTATCCTTCCATACAGTTCCGGTGTTTCCCAATCATTCGGTTTATTCCGCCAATTTTTAGTTTTCTCATAGACTTTCAGCCTTGCATCATAATTTGCCGGTCTTTTATTTCCCGTACAAACTCTGATCTTCAATTTTTCTTGTTTGTTTTCAATAATTCTGAGATAGAAATCGGGAATATTTACTAAAATGTAACGCGAACTATCGATATAATTTGTCCATCGGAATCTTTCCAAACTCAGTTTAATTTTTTCTACATATTCTTGTGGAGAAGTATTCAGTTTTTCTACGGTTGCCTTGCCAAGAACTCCATCATCGGTCAATCCATTTGCCTTTTGGAATTTAGCAACCGCTTTTAGAATTAACGAATCGTATGTATCAAAATTCTTTTGAACAATCTTGGAAGTATCAACAAATCCAAGCAGAGCCAATCTTTCAATGATCGGTTTCAGTTGAATACTTTGCTCGCCAACTTTTAACTTTTTATCAAGCGGAAGAATTTTTCTCCATTCAAGGTTTTCCATTTTGGTATAAAAAGGAAGTGCTGCCTGCAGTTTTTTATATCGCTCACTTTTAGGTTGAATATCATTTAGATATTGAAGAACATTTTCCACGAGAAGAGGTTTAAGCACCTCTCTTTTCGTTGAATCAACAGCCGGGAGAAAATAACTGTCGGGGAAAATTTTTAATGGATTAACAATACCATAACGCATATGATATGCATATCTCAAAACCGCATCTGAAAGAAGCAACTCAAGATTAGCTAAATGAAGATACCGGATCGAGTTCTCCTTTACTGTGCTATCAATGAGCTTTTCATATTCACTTTTAATTAAATCATACTTATACAGCCCCGGTTTTATGCCATGTTCGCCGGATTTGCCAAGTATCGTAAGCAACGAATCTATAAAGATTTTATCATCGAAACTTTTTATGAACTTCGGTTGAAAATTCCTTCCGGTGTAAAAATATTTTAATGTGTCAAAGTATTCAAAATTTGAAGAAGGAATGTTAAAAGAGGCGTCATACGGATTAAATCTATTTTGCAAAGCGCGCTGATATTCGGTATAAGCAAATTTGTATCGGGCATCAAGCCCATTCTCCTTTTTCGATTTACATCCACTACCAAAGAGAATTAATATAAGAAGAGATAAAAAGTAAAATTTACTACTTGTATTACTAAATAACTTTCCAGCAAAAAGTAAAATCCTGATATACTTGTTCATAACTCTCTTCGTAGTGTAAGAAAAAAAATCACCTTGAGTGAAAAGAAATTTAATTAACCGTTGAATAATTCCTTATAGGAAATCTCTTTCAAAATTAATAAAATATTATGAGATATATTTTATTAAAGGGAGGAGTTATAAATTGAGTCTTAACTTTATGAAAGTAATGATATTGACACCAAAAGAAGCGCTGCACAAATATTTTGATCATCCTGATTTCCGCGGCGAGCAGGAAAAGATCATTAACAGACTTATGAACGAGCACGGACATTGCCTTGTGTTAATGCCTACAGGGGGCGGTAAATCAATTTGCTATCAATTACCAGCTATGCTTTTTGATGGTGGAACAATCGTTATCAGTCCGCTTATCGCTCTAATGCAAGATCAGGTTGATGCGTTAAAGAAAAAAAATATTCCGGCGGAGTTCATCAACTCAACGGTTACCGCTGAACAGCGAAAAGAACGTTTAAAAAGATTTGTCGAAGGAAAAACAAAACTTCTCTATGTAACACCGGAAAGATTCCGTAAGCAAGAGTTCATTGATGCTGTAACAAAAGCAAAGGTATCGCTTCTTGCAGTGGATGAAGCGCACTGTATCTCGGAATGGGGACATGATTTCCGCCCCGATTATTCACGCATTGCAGAGTTTAGAGCGCTTCTTAAAAATCCTCTTACCATCGCTCTTACTGCAACAGCCACATCCGATGTGCAAAAAGATATCATCGCGAAACTGGGACTTTCAACAAATGAAATAAAAATTTTTCATGAAGGAATTGAACGCCCAAATCTGCGGCTTGAGACTACCGACGTTTTTGATGAAAAGGAAACATTGAACGCTATCTATAAAACGCTTGATACTTATAAAGGAGCCAGTATCATTTACTTTGCGTTAATAAAAAAACTTGAGTACTACTCTCAGATTCTACGCGATAAGGGTTATAAGCACGGAATCTATCATGGCAAACTGGAAGCGAATGAAAGGAAAAGAACTCAAAGGGATTTTCTTTCAGGTAAACAGAATTTAATTCTCGCTACTAACGCATTCGGAATGGGAATTGATAAACCCGATATCCGTTTCGTTATTCATGCCGAAGTTCCTTCTTCAATTGAATCGTATTACCAGGAGATTGGCAGAGCGGGACGGGATGGAAAAGATTCGCTGTGTATGCTTCTTTATAATCAGGAAGACCTTTACACACAAATGGAATTTATTAAGTGGGCTAATCCCGATGCGAATTATTATTCCCGGATGTACGATCTTTTAAGATCAAGTCTTGAAGCAGCAAACGCTATGGGAGTTGATTATCTCCGTGAACAAATGAGTTTCAAAAACAAAAGTGATTTCCGGGTAGAAACGGTGCTTGCCATGCTTGACCGTTACGGCGTTACCGAAGGAACGATAGAAAATAAAAACTTAACGCTTGTTGATGAACTGCCGCATGAGCTTTACGATGAAACTTATCTGAAAACAAAACTTTTGAACGATAATAAAAAACTCTTGTCAGTTGTAAATTATTTTAAATCCGAAACATGCAGAAGGGTTTACATCTCGGATTATTTCGGTTTTCCCGGTGAGCCGCCGTGCATGAATTGCGATGTTTGTAGTTAAGAATCTTCTTGCCAAATGAATAGATGGATGATAATTGATGGGCGGAAATAGAAAAAATAAAGTAGAAATTTTGCGAAGATGGTGAGAAAAAGAGGATGAAAATATGGATAATGGAAGGATTGGTAATACGAAATGAAATGTTCACGGAATTTGTATGCGGTTGGAATTCCGCGCCATATCTCTTTGTCCCCCAAATGAAATCTGGATTGATGGACAGATATCCTGCAAAGAAACGGAAACCTCAATCTTATCCGGACTTGACGAACGAGCTCAGATGAAAACCGGGTTATCGTAGGACAATGCATATAGCATCACGACAAAAAAAATAAAAGTAGACAGAACCAATCTGAATAAAACTGCTCTTCAGCATCCACCTGAAAAAATTCCATTAACAATTACAAGAGAGTGTGGTGTAAGAAAATAAATTCAAAAAGTTAAGTCGGGATATCTCCAAAATGGAACATTGGGAAACTTCTTAACAATTTAGTCCAATACTCCATAGTTCAATTTTAACTTTATGTGATGATCTTATAACTACTCTACTCATCATGATGAGGAAAGCATTGCAATACGAATTCACTCAAACAACACATCTCATTTACTCTTGCTTCCCCGGTCTAAAAGGATAGTATCGAGGTTCCCATTGTGCTTTTTTTATCAAATCGGATAATGCCTCATCGCTCAACATTCTGCCTAAACCGGAATCACGGGCTTCAATAGCTACTGCCAGTGCGATGTGGAACGATACATTCCTAATATCCTTTATATCAGGTAACAACATATTGCTGTTTAGTTGTTCTTCTGAAACAAGCTCGGACAAAGCCCTGCTCGCTTGTAAAAACATTTTTGTAGTGATTCGTGTAGCTTTGCTTACCAACGCGCCTAAACCCACACCCGGGAAAATAAACATGTTATTGCATTGTGATGAAAAAAGTTTTTTACCATTAAACTCTACCGGCGGGAAAGGACTGCCGGTTGCGGTTATTCCTCTTCCATTTGTTGCAATTGCTACTTCCTCAGGAGAACATTCCGATTTTGAAGTTGGATTTGATAGGGCGAAGATAACCGGTCGTTCATCATTGGCACCCATTTGAGAGAGTATCTCGTGATTGAACAAACCGTTTGTTGCCGTTACGCCTATCAATACAGTTGCTTTTGAATTCTTAACAATATCCTTTAACGTAACCGAACTTGGAGAGTCTAATTTCCAGTTGGCAATTGCATCATGTTTTTGCGCGAATGGTTTTTGATATTCGACAATACCCGGAGTGTCTTCCATCAGTAACCCTAAATAATCGTAAGCAAATATTTTACTTCTAGCTTCTTCAATGCTTGCGCCTTCTTCCATCAGCATATTTAGGATGTTGCGAGCGATACCGCTACCCGCTTGTCCGAGACCTGCAATGACAAAACGCTGGTCGTTGAAACGTTGTTTCTTAATTTTCATAGCGCTCAATAATGCGGCGAGGGCGCATGCACCGGTTCCTTGTATATCATCATTGAATGAAAGGATTCTTTCATGGTATCTTTCCAACAACTTGAAAGCTTTATGCTTGGCAAAATCTTCCCATTGCAAAAGAGCTTGCGGAAATACGCGTTTAATGCCCATCACAAATCTTTCGATGAATTCATCATACTCTTTACCTTCAAGACGCTTATGTCTATAACCAAGATAAAGCGGATCATCCAGCAAGCTTTGATTATTTGTTCCGACATCCAAGGAAATTGGCAAACAACAAGCAGGGTGAATTCCACCGGCAGCTACATAAAGATTTATTTTTCCTACGGGAATCCCCATCCCATCTGAACCCAAATCGCCCAAACCAAGAATTCGTTCACCATCGGTAACAACAATCAAATAAACTTCCGGCAGAGAGATTCCTTGAAATATTTTATCGATGCTGCCGATATTATCCGGGTTAATATAGACACCTCTGTACTCGCGTGTAATGTGACTTAACATCAAACATGCTTTACCAACGGTCGGCGTATAAACAATTGGAAGCATCTCAAAAAGATTATCGCAAAGAAGACTATAAAATAAAGTTTCATTACGGTTCTGAAGCCCTTGAAGAAAGATGTATTTCTCAAGATCATCTTGTTTACGATTGTACATTGCGTAACTTCTTTCACGCTGTGTCTCAAGATTTGAAACCTCTGTACGAAGGAGTCCATCCAATTCTAAACTTATTCTTTCTTCTTCGTTGAAGGCGGAGCCCTTGTTAAGGAAAGGATCAGTAAGTATCTGTTGACCGCGAAGATAAACTTCTAAATATTCTTCGCCGGTTAGTAAATCGGTTTTAACGAAAAAGGTTTTCATTTTTTTCTCTAAAAAATTTGTGTCGGGTTATTTTAATTATTTGAGTAAAATTGATTTGTTTTATTTGTTTGGGGAAAATTTGATGTGCGACTAATGAAATATCTTTGATTCATGGTAACAATTTAAGTTTTTGTGTAGTTAAGGTCAAGTATGGTTTTGTTGACAACTAGCATCAGTTATTTCTCGTTTGGTCTTAGCTATTTCAAAACGCAAAAATGATTTCATTATGGTTGTTTCCGGTAATTCCGATTTATCCCCGGCTAGTTTGTTATGTAATTCTTGCATATTTAGCCGCTTCAAAGGATATCCTTACTGTTTTTCTTTTGTCTTCGATTTTTTTATCGCATACAATTAAAAAATAATATTAAATTACGCCACGAAATTGATTGCATTTTATTCCCCTTCTTTCGATATTTTCCTTAAGCAATCATAAAGAACATAGAAATTCATTAGGAGATAAAAGTATGTGGATAACCATTGGCATTTTAGCAATAGTATTAGTTGTGCTATTCTTTTTTGAATACCGGCTGAGAAAACCCGACCAGTTGATTCTCTTTGAATCACACGGGAAAATTATTTTAAGAAAATCTCGCTTCTATCCGAGACACTTTAGTTTAACATTACAGAAGACGACCTATTCAACGCAAATGAATATTGAAGCCTCGGCAAAAGGAAATCTTGATATTAAGGTTAGACTTGCCGTTACTGTTGCTGCCGCCTTGAATCATATTCCCGAATTAATTAGGGTTGGCGGATGGAATAGTAATGCTGTTGCCAAAGCCGAGAAAGAGCTCGAAACAATAATTCACGGGATTGTAAAAGAGTATGCCGAGCGATATGAGATAGAAGAATTATCTTCGTCGAAGATTTATGATTATCTCCTGCAAAAAGTAAACGCCACTATTCAAAAGTTGGGTCTTGACTTAATTTCTTTAACGGTCCAATCGTTCGAAGCTCTCGATTCGAAAATAGCCGACGCGATGCGTCAGCAGGAATCTGCAAGAATTATGGAACAAACGGAAAAGCTAAATCAACAAGCAAGAATCCACGCTACCAAAGCTAAACTGAAAGCGGATGAAGAAATTGCGTTGCTGGAAAATAATCTTGAATTGAAAAAATATGATTTGAAGAGATCGGAGATGGAAAAGGAATCTTCTCTCGCTCAAAAAAGAATAGAAGATGAATTAAGCAGAAAAAGAATGCGGCTTGAACTGGACAAAGAAGAATTAAACATGCTAAAGAACAGTCCCGAACTCCTGATGCTTACTCCGCAAGCAGCGCGTCTGGCTGAAGCGAGTCAATCGTTAAAAAATGCAAAGACCATTGTAACGTTATCTCCTAACGATCTCTCGCGTGGTTCGGAGTTGATTGGCATGTTTCAACAATTCTTACAGGCAGCAGTCAATACGGCAAATCCAAAGATTGAAGAAAAGCAATAAAGAAATACTCATCATTTTATATGAAAAAATATATTGATCCATTGGAGTATTTTAAACTAAGACCGATAAAAGCGGCGAAGGTCTCGGAAGTAAGTGAAGCAACTGCCTCTTCCTCTGTTCCGGCAGAGGAAAAAGTTAACTTCCATATCGGAAATCCTGTGCAGGATAAAAGGCTGTCGTCCGCTTATCTTAGAATGATTCTCGGAATTGAATTTCAAAAAGATGAACTAAATGAAGATGATCTTGATGCGATTCTTGAACATCTTGAATGGGAAAAAGAGGAAAAAACAAAATTAGAATTCTTCATCGGCTTGATAAAAAAAAGCGCCCCGTACATGCCGCGCGGCGGTTTTAAAAAAGGGGAACCAAGTTATCTCGTAAAATATTTTAATGACTGGCTGATCAAAAATCAACAGGAGCCTTTATCATATCATCTTGGCGAGACATCCGGCAACCGGGAAATTATTTTAGCTTCCGGTGGTATTTACGAAGCGTTGAGAATTTTATTTCACGCATTATCGGAATATCTTGTTACTCTTCCGGCAAATGTTTTGTTGTTTGCGTTTGATTTGCCGTTACATTTAACACAATTCCCTTCTATTGAGTTTAAAGTCTTATCTGATGATGAAAAATTATTACTTGAACATCTGCATCAACATTTGGTAACCTCGCCGGGTGTTCCGACCTTTCTATTGTTGGGGAAGAATACAACTGAAGAAACAAGAAGAACGCTTCGCCAATTGAGTTTGGAGTTTCCTCTTTTCTTTGTTGAAGTAAATAATGCTCCGAACCATCTTTCTCTTGCAAGAGAAGCAAAGATGATGAACCGCGTCCTTCGATTAATGACCCCGGAAATATTTTCTTCCTCATTAAAAAATCTTTCCATCGTTTTTCTAGCCGGGAATTCAGATTTTATTAGAGTCATTGAGAATATCCATTTCCAATTAAAAGGAACTCCATCCGCCTCGGAAGTTGAATTGCTTTCGTTTATTCTAAAAGAAAAATTGAACGGCGCTAAAACCATTAGCAACAAAAGTAGTTTTGTAGTTGAACCGGCACATGAATCGTTTCCCGTCCCGGTTCTTGGAGGCAATATCGGCGGCGCTTCTTTTGAATATTTTGAAAAGAAATTAGATTCTGTAATTTCGCGAAGCGGGCATTTTGTTGATAACATCTCGGAAAGAGTTTCAAAGATTGAAATTGATCTTACTAAAAAATCAGAACTGGTTTCCTCAATTTTCTTATTTGATCATTTTTCAAATACTAAAGCAAACGATCTGCTCGATGAGTGTATTGAAAAAATAGATTCAGAAATCTGGACAGAAGAATTAAGCAACAGTTTTCTTTACGTCTTCTTAAAACATCATCCGGAATATAGAAGAAAAGATTGTTTGTTGGTCAGCGGGTCATCCCGTTCAGGCTTGGGGTTACTCGGATTTCACTGCGGTATAAAAGAGGTTGTCTTTCCCGATCTAAGTTGGACCTATGAACATTGCTTCCCATCGGTTTCGGTTGTGTCGTTAACCGACGACTTTGAACTTGATGTTGACGCAATCATTGCTTCCGTTGATGCAAAAATATCGATGGATCCAAACTGGAATAAATACGGTGCCGTAGCTCTCAATAATCCTCACAACGCTACCGGGCAGGAATTCAACAGCGACAGATTGAAGCTGTTGCTAAAGCTTTTGCTTGAAAGAAATATTTTTATCATCGACGACCTTTCGTATCAGAACGTTGCTCCGGTTAACATGCTTAAGCAGATAAAAACTATCCGGCAGTTAACCGATGAACTTCTTGAAACGGGTTATGTTACCGAAGAGCAATCGGATTACGTAATTACGATTCACTCTTTATCAAAAACAGATTCCTTTGCCGGCGCACGCCTTTCGGTTATTGAAATCCGCAACCGTTCGTTGTTTAAAAAGTTTAAAGAAGTTACTTCAACGATTAGACCCAATATCGGCGCCATATTTTTAGCATATCTTTTTTATCGAAATAAGCCGGAAACGGCTAACGCCTATTGGCGGTTGAGAAATTCAATTTTTGAAACGAGAATGCATTCACTGGCAGATGCGGTTAAAAATCTTCCTCCGGAGCGGAATAGATTTAACATTAAAATTAAAGCGCCGAAGGGCAGCATGTATCCGCAGATGATGGTTGATAAATTGCCATCCGGATTATCACTCGATTGGCTGGCTTCCGGATTGGCGAGACAGGGAATAGGACTTATTCCTCTTTCAACATTTGCGCGCACCGAAAAGGGATTTGAAACAGGCCGTAAAACATTCCGTTTAACGCTTGGCGGCACCGACGATGCAGAAATACTTCTTAAAAAAACAAGACGGGTGTTGATCGATCTTAATAGAATGATCGCTGAAGAAGCGGCAAATTATAATCTGAAACAATTTGCCGTAAAACCGCATGTTGGAAAAAATCTATCGGTAAAAAACAATTCATTGGAAATATGGAATTCAATTGAACGAAAAATAGTTGCAGAGAGTGTTTCCCGGCATAAAAAACAATTTCAGCGCCATGTTGATGCGTTAAGCGCCGAGCAGTATGAGAAAAATTTTATTGAAGAATTTCTGCCGGAACGATTAGCAATATTTAAACAGAGATTTAGTGACCGCCTTTCAATAACAAACGAAACAATTGATTTGGCGTTAGCCGATAAAGGGAAAAAGCTGATCGAGGTTCTTGAAAATGAGTTCTTCAAAGATAGCCTGGAAAGAAGAGAAAAAGCGTTTAAGCAGAGATTATATGATCGTACGGTTCATCCAACGCAAATGTATTCGCTAAAAGTTGATTTGCTGTTCGAGGAGTTGATCGGTCGTGTAATTAAAAATAATAATATTCTTCCTACACTGCTTCAACAAACCGCAGATGAATTAATAAAAGAATTTCTCGGACTGAATGTGGCAATTGTTTCAGGTCAGGAACCGCAGGAATTAGTTCTCGATTTAAATTCAATTATTGCAGCGGAAAACTATACCGGTTTGCACTCCGACAAACCGTTTCAAACGTTTCTCTCTTTTTGGGGAGATTGGGACGGAAGCAACAGACCGTCGGGACAAGGGCACAGTCTAGTTGCTGCGGTGCTTATTGAAAATGTTGCGCGGCAATGTAGATTGCTTCAAACTCTTTTAAAGAGTGATAAATCTGTTAAGATTGATTCTGCGCTTCTTCATGAAATTGAAAAACTACCCGAGACAAATAAACGATTCTCAAACTTGTTGAATGAAATCTCAAGTCTTACACATCAACTTGAAAAAAGATTCCGGGGAATTCTTCCGTTCAATTTAAAACCCGGGAAAATTAGACGGATGGGAATGCGGCTTCATGTTGCACAAGATCCGCTTACATCGTTGTGGCATCATAACGACCGCTTAGAACGGAAAATGCTGGAGCTTCGTAAACAACGGAAAGATACGCTTGAATATTATTTTTCGTTAAATAAAAAAATCAGGAAAGCGCTCTATGTATCGCTTCCGTCAATTCAGAAAAACCTTTCTAATCAAGAATTGGCTTTGGAAGTTTGTTTGTATAAAGACCTGTTAAAGCGATTTATAATAACGCCGCGCATTCATCAAAAACTGATTACGGCTCAGGATCAATTTGCCATAGATACCACAATTCACAATATGGTTGAGATTAACGAGATTGCCGGAAAATACGGCAACCCCGGAATGGTGATGGCATTACAGGTAAGTATGTCTACAAAACCTGAAGCATTGATATCACTTGATAGAAAAATGCGCGCGCATCGTGAGCAAATTTTACGCGATAATCATGACCTGGAAATTCCATCCATTTGGTTAGTTCCTTTGTTTGAGGATATTATTTCGGTAAAGAATCTTAAAAATTATCTGAATAAAATTTGGGAATACTCATTACAAAGCAGACGATTAAATCAAGAAACACGAGAACGGTTTGCGGAGATCATTACCGAAATTTTTGTTGCCGGATCTGATTTAAGTCAACAAGTTGGTCAAACTGCAGGAATGAATTTATACAAAGAAGCGAAACACGAATTAACAAGTTGGCTGGCGGAAAAAGGTCTGATCGGAATTGTAAGAATGAAAATGGGAAGTGGTGAACCGATGCAGCGGCAGGGAGGATATTACTCACCTGTTGTTGGCAAGCCTGCATTTATTAAATCGCCCGATTCGATGAAAAGATTTACCAAACATTTAAATGCATCAACAAAAAAGAGTACGGAATATGCGGCAACTCCATTGCTCGGCGTTTTTGCCGGCGGCGATCTGCGGACGTTTCAAAGCAACATTTCCGAAAAGCTGCGCCATATTTCGGTACATGAATTGGCACAGTTGCTTTATCACGTAAAAGAAGCGCAGAAGTTTTATGAAAATGAAATTATTCGCGCCGGTGAACCTCTTGTTGAAACACGGCTTCAATTTAAAACACGGGGTTTAAAAGAGTTGGAGCGTTTAACCGTGGGGCGAAAAGAATATCTGTTTGAAGAGTTTTTATCAATTGCGACCGAGAACTTTAGACAAATTCTTTACGGCAGGGAAGAGGATGTTGTCGGGATCCATGTTATTTCATATTTTATCTCGCGCACTACTCCGCCTTTAAGAGACCGACCGACCGTACGTCCCGGTCAAGGAACTTCCGGCGCTGCGGGACAAAAAATACTTGAAAGAATTGCAGAGACAATTCCGTTTTCCCGGTATGGAAGTCTGCTTCGCGCAATATCGCACAATCAATCGCAAACGGCGGTGCTGGGAATTAACCAGTTAACAACGGGGTTATTCCGTGCGCTGGATAGTTTTTCGCAAAAATATTTTGATATGGGCGAATCGGTAACCTTAATTGAAGATAGAATTTTGCCGAACCTCCCCGTTTATGAAATATTGCACACGTTACGAACTTATCATGATGTTGATTTAACGTATCTCAACAGGATGGAAAAAGCATTCCCGGCAGGCAATTCCGCTTTTCTTGCTTTAAGGGAAGATATTGATTCGTTGGGAAAATATTTGATTCTCTTCCAGAGAGAACTTTTAAGAAGACATGGATTAAACGTAACAGATTTTTTCGAAGGTGATAAATTTATTCCCGATCTATTACCAACGCTTCGCTCTGATTTGGCAATTGTTTTGCAACCTGATTTCTTCAACACAGATTCCGCAGCCTTTCTTTCCGCTATCAAAGGAACTGTTGATGCAAAATGGTTTAACGAGATAAAAAAACTTTTGCTTCTTCCCGAAGAAGTTAAATTCTGGCGTGCAAAAATGTGGAACTTACTGGAACAGCCGGTGACACAACGGGTAGCGAGTTTTGTTGAATTGGCGATTGCCTTGTACTCCTTGTCTTCTAATTCACAAACAAAAGAACTTTCGTTTGCGCCCAAGCGGTTAAAACTTCCAACCGATCTGTCGAACGTTTTAAGAATGTCGAGCGACGATAACATGCATCAATTTCTTGCAGCCGCTTTTGAATATCTCTCCGTGATATCCGAAGGGATGGTTGAGGTACCGATCAATATTATTCGCGCCATAAAAGAAGTTGAGCGAATTATAAAAATAGAAGAACAAGCATTATCACCGAAACAACAGGACTTATTGCGATTTTATCTTCTGCAAATTGCACGTCTGACAGGAGAGAATGGGTAGCTTCTTTTAGAAGTGATTGATCTACAAGCGATCAAAGGTATGAACTTGTAGATCGGAACTCCAATGAAATAATGAATAACGAACAAGGAATGCAGAATATAGAAGTGTAAAACTCAACTTTCGCTATTCCTTGCTCGTTATATGATATTCATTTTTTTTTGTTTTAAGATTTTACAATCTATTCAAAAGTTTTCTCTATACTGAATTCATTCACTACATCCTTTACGCCTAAAACATGTTGGATTTCTTGTTGAATGTGGATTTTTGCATAGAGACTTTTTACCGAACCGGAAAGGTCAACAATCCCGTTGCCTACATCAAATTTAACTCTCGTTTCCAGAGAAAAATGTTTCTTAAGAATGTCAGCGATTAAATCTTTCAAGTTGTTATCACTAACAGCAACAGTCGGAGGAAGAACAGTGATAGTACTCTTCATATCAAGGATGCCGACCTGCCAGGAAGCAATTGATTGAGCCATCAGTTTTTCGCGGAAATAACTTACCGTTCCTGATAAACTCACCACTCCATTTTTCACCTCGACTTTTATTTTCTGTGGTTCAAGAATAACATTATTTAATTGGAGTTCATTTTCAATATTTGCTTTTATTACAGCGTCGGCGGTTGCTACGGTTTTGACTTCAATATTATTATGCACTACCTGCACCCCCTCTACTTCAGATATTAGTTCTGAAATTTTCAGTTTGTCGAACAACGTGCCGGCTCCTCCTTCCACTGTGATTTCACCCTTTTTATTTGCCGAAACTTTAAAGTCCTCCGGGTAATAACTTGAAAGTTTTTTTTCAACTTCTCTTTTCAATTGTTTTATGCTAACATGGGCATAATTTATTTGGGTTGCTGCTAACAAAATAATTGAAAAAAGAAATATCCAGGTTTGGACGGTTTTGTTTTTTTTGATCGTTTTCATTTTTCTAGCTTTCTTTATTGGTTGAATATTGTTTTAAGGACATATAAAAACTAAACGGTTTAGATTAAGAACAGATTTATTTTTTCTTCTTTTCTTTGGTAATATTTTACAAGCATGTGGTTGTGCTTGTTTCAAAATGAAAGAGAACAACAGTACGGAAAGCGCTTTGCCGCTAGTTGGATAAAGGACACATCCTTGACAGCTCCGGTTCATAAATAACTTACCGGCAGAAAATTCTACGTGAATGTAGAAATATTTCATAACGCATAATTTAAATGGAATTACAGCTTAAATGTCTCGCGGTTAACCGATACAGTCTTTCCGTTTTTTTTCTCTGATAAATTTTGTGAGAGAACGATAAATGAAATCTTTTCATATCGTGTGTTACTCTCTCTTCTTCACCCCAATCGCTCCAGTAAACATTTGGAACTTCTAAAACCGCAAGGTGTTCGTTGATTTTCTCCAAAAAATTTTTTGAAAAATTTACTTCAGGCATAAATTCAAAAAATTGTTCTATAAAAATTTTTTCGTACTTCGTGCCCAACGATTTCATGATTGGCGTGAATGCCTCATAGAGATCCGGCAAATGCTTTCTCATTTGATTAATTATAGTTTTGCTTTTACCGATAACGATGAATGTGTTTACTAAACATCCACTTGCATAAAGAGAAGCCGTACTTTTTAAGTCGGGTTTTTCCCAAAATTTTCGGACTTGATGAAAATTTAGATCATTAAACGAATGAATCTTTTCGCCCCGCTCCATCCACCCTAAGCCCGTTTCAATTTTTTCCGGGCGAACTCCAACCATAACTATCAAACCCGGATTTCTTTCTACAAAAGTACACGCCTCTTTTACATGGTTAATAAATTTGGTTTCTTCCTGAATAAAATGATCCGATGGGAAAATTATTACTGTTGACTCCGGATCCGACTGGTAAATTTTAGCTACCGGAAGCAGAACTCCGGCGCTTGTATCACGAGGACAGGGCTGAACAATAACGTTTCCTTCTTGTTGATCGCTTAACTCTTCTCTGAAATATTCCGAATGATGGCTGGTAACAACCGTTAGAATTTTATTGTCGGGGATGATTTTTGAAGCACGGCTAATCGTCTGTCTTATTAATGAATGTACTCCTGTTAGTGTACAGTATTGTTTAGGTCGATGATACCCGTACAAACGCTTGACTAAATTCTTTAGTCTGGTTCCTTCACCTCCTGCAAGCACTATGCCCCACAAATTACTTTTACCCGTCGTTGATGGTTCTTTTGGCTGCGAAATCATTTCTCTGAACATAATTGCACTATCCTTTCAGATTTAATATTCAGTAGAAAAATTCTTTAGATGCCTCTTTTCAATTTTGTTAAATGTTAATCTGTTAGTTGAATTTAAAAATATCTTTTTTCGATCAGATAGATATCAAAATTTGTTTCTACTAATTTGACAAATGAGAGTACTCAAAAGTTTCATGGAGATAAATTTATGCCCCTATCGGATAAACCGGAAACCACAAATAAATATTGCACGAACTTGAGTGTTGAAGCACTAAAAGGGAGTTTCTATCTATCTCTTCGATCTTCAAAAAAAGATTATTGCAGTATCCCGATTGCCTTTTGCAGTCGAACGTAAGAAACCTGGTAATCGTATAAAGCCTGGATATTCAGAATCTGTGCGTTGAGCAAGGTAACGCGAGCATCGGTTATTTCTATCGGGCTTCCGACTCCTTGTTTGTATCTTCCGTCGGCGATTTTAAGAGTTTCTTCTGCTTGGGTGAGAAATGACTTCGTTGCGTCAATTTTTGCAACGGCAAGTTTTACATTTGTGTATTGCTGTTGCACATCAAGATTAATATTTTGTTTAATAAAATCAAATGTTGCTTCCGCATTTTTTAAATTTGCCCTGGACTGGTCAATGCCTGCGTCTAAAGCAAAGCCCTGAAATATTGGTAATGATAAAGTTACGCCAAGATTCCATGAGTCTAAAAAGTTTTGCTGAAGAGAAAAGGTCTTCCAATTATATCCGCCGGTAAGGTTTATTGAGGGGAGATTCGCAGTCCATGCAGATGTTACAAAGGATTTGTTAGCGTCAACTCTCAACTTAGCGCCGATAAATTCGGGTCGGTTTTCCCATGCTGATTTAAGGGCATTCTGAATTTCAACAGTGTCTTTTGTTATTTCCAAATTATCTTTGAAAGGAACTTCGTTATCAATTTTTGTATTCATGATATTTTCTAATTGAAGTCTGCTAACGAGAATATTATTTTCCGAGTTGAGCAAGTTCACTTGTGCGTTGGCTTCATCAGTTTTTGCTTTAAGCACATCGAATTCGGGACTTTTCCCGACATCATAAAAACTTTTCGCCTGTCGTAAATGCTCTTGAGCTTGCTGCAACGATTCAGTACTTACATTTTTTATTCTGATGGCTTGCAGGTAACTGAAGTAAGCAATGTACGCATTTAGAATAAGATTTTGTTTGGCGGAAGCCAAATCTTCTTTGGAAGCGCTCTCCAAATCCGAAGTTCCTGAAACACGCGAAATTGATTTACCGAAATCAAAAACTTGTTGCTGCAATTGAAAACCGTAGGAGTAATTGCCGAAGGTAGCTTCTCTGGCAGATGGTCCTGTAAAAAAATACCCGCCGTTTCTATTCCATCCGGAATTAAAATATACCTGCGGTAACAAGACCGATCGAGCACTCTTCAAATTCGAAGAGGAAAGGTCATAGTTACTTTCCGCAATTTTAATTTGGGGATTATTTTTTAATGCCAGATCAATGCATTTCTCGATAGTTAAAGTATCTTTTTGTGCAAATGAGACCGCAGTAAAAAATAAAAAGATGACCGGTAATAAATAGTGTTTATTCAATTGAATATTCTTCATCTACATTTTTCTTTTTTTTGCTAAATTTTTCTTCAAAGACCGTATAAAGGACAGGAATAAATAGTAACGTTAAAAAGGTTGAAATTGTTAGTCCGCCGATAACCGCAATAGCAAGCGGAGATTGCGATTTTTCTCCCCCCATGCCTAATGCAAGAGGAATCAAACCTAAAACAGTTGCCAGGGTTGTCATCAATATCGGGCGAAGTCTTGTTCTGCCTCCTTTAATTACCGCTTCGTGCAAATCCATCCCGGTTTTACGCAGTTTGTTCGTGTAGTCGACCAACAGGATTCCATTGGAAACAACAATACCAATCATTACAATCACTCCTTCAAAAGAAGTAACGGAAAGAGTTGTATTTGTTAAAAACAACGCCCAGACAACTCCCACCATACCAAGAGGAACCGTAAACATAATAATGAAAGGATCGATCAACGATTGGAATTGAGAAGCCATTACCATATAAACAAGAACAATTGCAAGAATTAATGCCAGGCTAAGATCGCCAAATGTTTTATTTTGTTGTTCAACATTTCCGCTCGTAGTAACTGTAAAGCCGGTTGGAATTTGAATGTTGGCTAACTTCGCATTGATATCTTTTGAAACGCTTCCAAGATCACGTCCGGTTACATTGCCGGTAACTTCAACAATTCTTTCCTGATATTTTCGATCAATTTGAATAGGCGACTTTACTAAAGTAACCGTTACAAGGTTCGATAATTTTATCAGAACACCTTGTGTGTTTTGCACGCTTAAATTTTTTATATCATCAATTTTATTTCTGTAATCCTCAGATAACCTTACCAAAATATTATATTGGTTCCCGGTCGCCGGATCCGTGAACACCGAAGCAACAGAGCCGCTGATAGCAGTAGTAATGGTATTTGAGATTTGGCTTATACTCACTCCCAGAGCTCCCGCTTTCTCCCGATCAATCGAAACATTTAGTTCAGGTAAATTCAATTCACGGGAAATCTGAACATCACTGGCGCCGTTGGTAGATTTTACAATATCAAAAATTTGTTGGCTTAGTTTATTTGATTTTTCAAAATCCTGACCGCTGATAATAATATCAATTGGTGCAGACGAACCAAAGTTCAGAAGGAATTTCAAGAAGCCGCCGGAATTAATAAAAATTTGTGCGCCGGGAAGATTCATTATCTTCGGTCTCAAAATTTTTATAATATCAAACACAGTTCTATCTCTTTGATCGGGTGCAATTAACGAAACAGAAATACTTGCCGCATGGCTGCCGGAGTTACCGCCGAATGTGTTACCGCTTTTGGCAGAAGGAACTCCAATATCTGAAATTACTGTTTTGGCTTCCGGAACATTTTTGCGGACAATTTTTTCGATCCGTTCAACAAATTTTTCTGTCTCTTCTATTCTTGTCCCTACTGGGAGTTTAACAGAAATTGAAAATTGACTTTCATCGGTCTCTGGAAAAAACTCTGTTCCAACCAGTTTGAATAAAAGAAAAGAGAAAGCAGCAAATCCGATTACGCTAAAAATTACAAACCGTTTGTGCTTTAACGCTTTTGCTATCGTATTCTGATAAAAAACATCAATGCTGTCTAACAAATTCTTAAAATAATTCTGAATTCGCTGGGAAAGTTTTTTTGAATTTGGATCCACTTCACGTTCCGCATGAAGATAATTGTAGCACATCAACGGTGTAACGGTTCGCGAAACAAAGAATGAAGAAAACAGAGCAACGGTTATCGTTACTACCAACGGAAGAAAAAGTAGTTTGGCGATTCCGGTTAAAAAGATAACCGGAAGAAAAACAATAACAGTCGTAAGCGTAGAAATAAAAATTGGAGAAGCAACTTCTTGAGCCGCATCAAGCGTGGCTTGCATCTTCGCTTTGCCGTCGGTCTTCATTGTTTTGTAATGACGGGTTATAACTTCCAATTCAACGATAGAGTCATCCACCAATCTTCCAATTCCCAATGCCAATCCACCGAACGTCATGATGTTCAAAGTGGTTCCGCTGAATCTGAAAAAGATAAACGTAACAAAAATTGAAAGAGGAATAGCTAAAAAGATTATCAGAGCGCTTTTAGTATTTCTAAGAAAAATTAAAATTACAAGCGTCGCTAACAAGGCGCCTAGTATTGCTTCCTGAAATAGTCCGCTAATTGATTGCCGTATATAAAGACTTTGATCGGTAGCCAGTGATGTTCTAATGGAAGGAGGAACATCTCTTAATTGTGTAAGTGCTTTAACAATTGCGTTTACAACTTCAACGGTATTAGCCCCTGAGGTTTTTTGAATGCGAAGAACGACTCCCTCTTTTCCATTATTCCGAATGACTTCCGTCTGCTCCTGATATGAGTCTTCCACGTAGGCAACATCTCTTATCCTGATCGGAGTTCCATCTTGATTTTTAATAACAACATTTCCCATCGGTTCAACAACATTGAATTCACTCTCTGTTTTAAGAGAATAATCGAAAACTCCGGTTTTCAAATCCCCAGATGGTACAATAAGATTTGATGCGGACATTGCTTGTAAAACTTGTTGAAGCGAAAGGTTAAGCGCGTCAATTCTGTTTCTATCAACTTTTATATGTATCTCGCGGATTCTTCCGCCGGTTACCTGCGCAAATGCAACACCCGGAATATGTTCTAATTGCGGTTCAATTATATTGTAAGCTAGATCGTAAAGCGCTCTCTGATCTAAATCTCCGTTTAATGCAACTGTACAGACGGGAATGTTTGTAATATCAAATTTGAGCACCAGCGGTTGTGAGGCAGCTGCCGGAAGGAAGTTGAGAATTCTATTTACCTTCTGAATAACATCAATTAAACCAACATCGGTACTCGCATCCCAATTAAAATAAACCCGAAGACTCGAAACTCCTTCGCGTGTTGATGATTGTACATAGTTCACGTTATTCGTTGAGCTGACAACTCTTTCGATTGGAACCGTAACTGTCTGCTCCATATCGGTAGGACCGGCGCCGTTGTTGTACGTTATTACACTTACCACCGGAATCTGAATGTTCGGAAGCATGTCGATAGGGAGTTGATAGAGAGAAACAAATCCCAACACAAACACGGCAATAGCTACCATGAATGTTGTAATTGGATATTTAAGAGCGAGTCGGGTTAGCCACATATTTTTACTTTGCTAATTTAACTTTCATTTTATCTTTGATTAATGTTTGACCGACAAAAACGATTTTATCATTTTCGGTTAACCCGGAGAGGACTTCCAGTTTGTCATCCATCCTTATTCCAATTTTAATATATCTTTTAGATACAGTAGTATCGGGATTAACAACATAAACAAAGTCGCCGTTCTCGTCATTCAAAGCAATTTGGTTGGGGATAATATTTGAATTCGACTTCATGTCGGTAACAAATTGAATTGTTGCAAACATACCGGGTTTTAATATGGAGCCGGTATTATTAATTTCTATTTCTACCGCCATCGTACGGGTAGCAAGGTCGATTGACTGGCTAAGCTTACTAATTCTTCCGGAAAATTTTTTGTTTGGGATAGCGTCGGCGGTTACATTTACTTCCTTCACGCTTGATAGATAAGGGACACTTCTTTCAGGAACATTTACAATTGTTTTTAAACGACTTTCATTCATCAACATGAACAAAACCGATCCCTGAGCATTTGCAGTTGCTGTTATGTAAGAGCCGGGATCGAAATTTCTTTTGGTAATTGTTCCGGCAAACGGTGCGGTTATTTTGCAATAACTTAATTGAGTTATCGCATTGTTATAAACAGCTTCGGCGGCTTCTAACTGAGCCTTTGCAACGTCGGATGATGTTTTGGTGTTATCCAGATCCTGCTGTGCGATCAACTTTTGCTCAAGGAGTTTTTTATTCCTCTCATAATTGAGTTTTGAATTTTGGTAGTTTGCCCTGGCTTGCATGTAATTTGCTTTAGCTTGATTTGCATTCTGAGCATAAATAGTTGTATCAATTAAAGCAAGAAGTTGGTTGGTTGAAACCCGGGTTCCGATGTCGACATAATTTTTTTCGATAGTTCCGTTTACTCTTGAAAAAATATTCGCTTGCTGTATCGGAAGGATATCACCGGTTAGTGATTCGGAATGTTGAATTTCACCTTTGATTAGTTTGCCAATTACAACAACCGGTTTTGGAATTGGCCGTGTTGAGGCGCCATTACTTGCAAGTTTAATTATGATAATTAGAATAAGAATAATTGCACTGCCTGCAATTATGTACGATTTTTTTTTAAGATGCATCTTGGTTCCTGTTTTAACACTCTTTTATTAAACAAAGTTAGAGCTGGAATGATTTCACTGTTGGTAATAATTTTTGATAGAGCAAAAAAAATAATGGGGAGACTTCTTTCTTCATCCTTTCTCACCCAATCTTGAAATCAAAATTAATACCATTTATAGACATTTTTGATGCTTACAAGGTTTAACTATAAAGGAACTTTTTCTAGAAACTTCTAAAAAAACACAATTCCGTTCTCCGTGAGCAAAGCAAAGTAAGCTAAAGTGATTCGTTCAATCCGGAATCAAAATTCTTTTTTCTCAAAAAGGCAGAACAAGCTATTGTTCATTTCTCGCAATTATTAAACATGATCTCGCTGCTAGTTCTTATAATATCATTTTATTTTTTAGACCCGGTAGTTAATGTCAGTTCAACTGAATAATCAAGTGTTTCTGATTTGTTTATGCTACCGGCTCCCTCGGAGTGTCTCCGTCCGCCTCGTCCGCTTCTTTGCGACATACTACCTTCACGCTGTTCACCTGAAGATCTTCCACCGCCGCTTCCCTCATCTTCTCCGAAACCTTCTCCAGATGCTTTCTTCATATCACTGAAATCAGGCTGTAGCGTTTCGAATTTTACTTTTATTTTCTCTCCCGGTAAAGCCCCTACGGCAAATGAATAATCTGAACTCCTTTTTAATGGAATTTGTAACTCATACACTAACATTCCTTTTTCCATTCCTATTTTTATTTTGATTCCTTCTCTGTTAATCACCGGAATTGCGGTTATTGGTACATCGTCCTTATCAACAACTTGAAATTCAATTTGCTTCTGCAATTCTTCCAACATCCGATTATACATTTTTTCCTCCGTCGGTGCTGCTCTCAGGTTTTCTCCAAATAAGCCATCTGGATTATCTTTTGTCATCTCATGTTTGTCTAAAGGCATGGTTTGTATCGGATACTTTATACCGAATTGTTTTGTATCTCCATTTTCAGGTTCAAGCCAGACCACAAATCCAAATTTCATGATTTGCATTATTGTTGCGCGGTCTTCGGTAGAAATGCATAAGGAAAGAAACTCATCATCGTTCTTGAACCCGACATTGATCTTGCTATCTGAGGCTGGATGAAGGGTGGTTCCCCAATCAGACACCTTCCCGTTTAAAGTAAATTCTTGATCTTGCCAATCGCTTTGCATTTTAATTCCGGAACTGCATCCGTTGATGCTCAACATCGTTAAAAAGATCGTTAGCAATAGAAAGGCAATTTGATTTTCATTCTTTTTAGAGTTCAATATATCTCCGCTATTTTAGTTACTTCAAGAACATGAGATAGGATAGTCAATAAATCTCACAACTTCAACATTTATATATGTAGAACAAATATATTGATTATTCCCTTTCCTGTCTATTCAAAAAAAAACGCATCAATTACTTTGCTTTTATCTGTAGGAGAAATTCGAGGAGAATATTGCCGCCGGGAAGCAGAACTGTGTAAGCAATGTTGTGGCTTTCCATTCCATTGTTATCCGGCAGCAATTTCAAAGAGTAGGGTTTAACAAAATATTCAGCACAGCTAGCAGTTAATGCGCTTCTCTTCTATTATCAGCACCACGAAGCGAGATTTCCATCAAGGTCAAGTCAATCTTATTTTTCCGGAGTACTCCATCAACTTAATAGTGTTTTGCTCATAAATGGAAGTCTAATTATTTTTAAGTGCATTTGTTACTAAATCTATAATCTCTTGTTTTTGAAATGGTTTAGCAATGTAATGCGTGCATCCCTCTTTTAAGAATTGTGTTTTATCTTTTTCAAGTGCATAGGCAGTAACTGCTATAATCGGTGTTCCGGAATACATAGGCATTTTTAATATTTCTTTGACTACTTCAATTCCATTCCTCCCTCCTCCTAAATTAATATCCATTAAAATTAGATCATACTTTTTTTCGGCAGCCATTTGTAAAGCAGTCTCTCCGTCTACCGCTGTTTCAACTCTACACGTATATTTTAAGAAATATTTAATAATGTTTCTATTTGCAAAATCATCTTCAACACAGAGAACTAACGGCATAACTGCCGTTACAGTTGCTGCTTTTTCAGGCTGAAAAACCGTGCTCTGTTTTTCTTTTACCACTTCTTCTATTTGTGGAGTAACACTTACCGCAGGAAATTTAACCGTAAAAACCGAACCGACTCCTACTTCACTATCAACGGAGATTGTTCCATGCATAAATTCCACAGTTTTTTTTGATATTGTTAATCCAAGACCAGCTCCTTCATGGCTACGTGTTAATCCCTCGCTTACCTGCCGGAATTCATCCCAGATTAGCTCAATCTTGTCAGAAGGAATTCCAATCCCGGTATCTTTAACCTTCAGATAAATCCATTTCTTGTCTATGATAAATTCACTTCCAACCTCTACAGTAATTTTTCCTTTCCTTGTAAATTTTAGAGCATTATCAAGTAGATTGTAAAGTATCCGGGTAAAGAGATGTTCATCTAAATGAGCATAAATGTTTTCACTTTTTATAATTGTTTCCAATGTAAGATTTCTTTTTTCCGCTTCTTTGGAAAAAGAGTTAATACTATCTTTTACAAGTGGTACTACCTCAACATCTTTAGCTATCATTTCAATTTTATCGGTTTCCGCTTCTGATAAATCAAGAATAAATTTCAATGTTTCACTCAATCGCTTGCCGGAATCATAAATACCTTGCGTCATTTCAAGGAGATCGGGTTCTTTTAGGTTTGAAGAGAGAATATCTGCATAACCTAAGATCCCATTGAGAGGGGTTCTCAGTTCATGACTCATGTTAGCGAGGAAGTTTGATTTTAGGCGGTTCATTTCTTCCGCTTTTTCTTTTGCTTTAATTATTTCTGCTTCGGCATTTTTGCGCTCTGTGATATCCCTTAAAATGCCAATACTTCCTATCAACTTACCGGTTTCATCCTTCCACGGATGTGAATGATCCGACAACCAGATTAATCTTCCATCTTTTGTTTTTATTTGATAGTCGGCTTGCCATTCAAGGGTTTTCCCTTGTTCTCTGTCTGCTACCACTAAATCGATATCAACCTTTTCAACATGATATCTACTGATTTTAACTACTATATTTTTGAAACCGATTTCATTTATTTCTTCCGATGTATAACCTATTAGTTTTTCTATTGCAGGATTAATGTAATCGTATTTCATCGATGAATATTTAAGGTGATACAGAATAGCGTTTGTAGCTTCAACTATATACCGGTAGTATTCTTCGCTTTCTTTAAGAGTCTCTTCAACTTTTTTTCGTTCTGTAATATCACGCCCGATTCCAACCAGACCGATTATCCGGTTATCCTTATCCCGCAACGGTAGTTTTGATGAGAGCAGCCATCGTTTTTGTCCATTCTTATCAACTGTATATTCTTCTTTGTTAAGTACCGGTTTTCCTGTTTGCATCACGTATTGGTCATCCGAAACGAATGTTTTCGCAAGTTCTTTTGTGTAAAATTCAAAGTCATCCTTTCCTAAAACATCCGCCTCAGAGTTCATTCCCATATGGTGGATATCACTTAAATTGGCAAGAGTTTTACGGCTGGATAAATCCTTTGTATAAATAGAGTCAGGAATATTATCAATGACCGTACGGAGGAGTGATCTTTCATATTGGAGAATTTCTTCCGCCCGTTTGCGTTCGGTAATGTCCTGGTTTACACCATATGTTTTGACTGTTCTCCCATGCTGATCTTTCACAATTCGAATATGGACAGTAATGTGTCGTAACTCACCATCTGCGCAGATAACACGATGGTCAACATTGGAATAATATTCCGGTTCAGTCGTTTCCAACGCTTTTTGAGTTTCCACTCCAACCATTGCGCTATCCTCAGGATGAACAAACTTTTGAGCGTAGTGTGCGGAGGACATTTTGTAGCCCCCTTCTTGCTCTGCTGATGTGTTGAGAAGGTTGTAGAATTGATCATTGAACGTAAACTGATCCAGTGCAACATCGTATGCCCAGGTACTGAGTTTAGCAATTTTCAGAGCCTGGTTCAATATGGCTTCACTTTCTTTCAGCGTCTCTTCCGCTTTTCGTCTTTTTTCTTTTTCCTTAGCTTCTTCAAGCGCTCTTTTGATAGCATAGGGAAGTCTCTCCGGTCTATCTTTAAGAACATAATCATCTGCGCCTAATCGTAAAATTTCAATAGCTGTTTCTTCTCCTATTGATCCCGAGACACAAATAAAAGGGATCCCCGGACAAATCTCGTAGCGTAATTGTAACGCACCAAAGGCATCGAATCCCGGTAATTTGAAATCAGATAAAATGATATCGTACTTACCGGTGCGTAGAAGAGACTCAAACCCTTTTTCTGTCGCGGTAATATCCATTTCTAAATTGTAACCCGCTTCTCTAATCAACTCACTCATGAGTTCTGCATCCTGAGGTACATCTTCAAGACACAGAACTTTTAAAGCTATGGCGGTTTTATTTTTTAAGACCATTTTCATCAATCCCTTCAGGTGGTAATTCATTAAGGACTGCCCAGAAAACGCCAATTTGTTTCACTGCATCGATGAAATCTTTGAAGTTAACCGGCTTAACAACATAGGCATTTACCCCAAGATTATAACTTATCATCAAGTCCTGTTCTTCGCGGGAGGAAGTGAGTATGACAACGGGTAGAGTTTTAAGTTTCGGATCGCTGCGGATTATCCGCAGTACCTCAATTCCATCCAAGCGGGGCATTTTGATATCGAGGAGTATGACAGCAGGGTTTCCTCCTTTTCTCTCTTTATAATTCCCTTCACACCGTAAATATTCAATCGCCTCAACTCCGTCGTTAACAACGATAATTTGATTGGCAAGATTGTTCTCTTTCATTGCCTCGAGAGTTAGCTCAACATCATTAGGATTATCTTCTGCCAGTAAAATTGTTTTTAGATTGTTCATGCCATTTCCTCTTTCTCTTATTTTTACGGAACATTTTTTATCTTAAAATAACTAAATAACTTTGAGTAATCGGTTGCCAGGAATCATAGTCCTAATTCATAAACTGTCCCGATAGCTATCGGGACAGAACCAAAATTGATCTCAGAACAAGGATTAACGATTTTAGAAGTTCGAAGATTTTGTTACATCAAAAATCAAATATCGTTAATCGTTATTCTTAAATTTTTAATATTCTCGCCATTCTGCGCAGTCCGCCTCTGGCGGATTGCTAACTATCTAATTATTAATTCCTCTAGGTATTGGTAACGTAAAATAAAACGTAGCACCTTTGTCTATCTCGGCTTCTGCCCATGTGCGCCCTTGGTGCTTAAGAATAATCCGGCGTACATTAGCAAGCCCGATGCCGGTTCCCTCAAAATCTGCAACAGAATGCAGACGCTGAAAGACGCCAAACAATTTTTGAGAATATTTCATATCAAATCCGACACCATTGTCCTTCACCCGAAAAACGGTTTCTTCATTTTCCGTAAATGAATCTATTTCAATATGAGCTTTCTCCATTTTTCTAGTGAACTTGACCGCGTTGCTTAACAGATTTGTCCAAACAAGTCGAAGCATCGCATGGTCTCCAAATACGTGTGGTAAATTTGCAATCACCCAATCAATATCATCTTCAGGATGATCTTGTTTAAGTTGATCAAGCGCTTCTTGTAAAACCAGATTCATATCCAAATTGTCTTGCCGCATCTCCTGCCGCCCGGTTCTGGAGAACTGCAAAAGATCATCAATGAGTGTTCCCATTTGATTTGCAGAATTTGCAATGATTTCAAGATAATGTTTTTCTTTATCAGGAAGTGAATCTTTAAAGCTGTTAGTTAACAGTTCAACAAACCCGCTAATATGCCGCAGAGGTGCACGCAGATCGTGCGAAACGGAATAAGAAAATGATTCCAACTCTTTATTCGCATTTTCTAATTGAGCCGTCCGCTCAATAACGCGCTGCTCAAGTTCTTGATTAAGCTTGCGGATTTCCTCTTCCGCTTTTTTACGCTCGGTTATATCCTGGAAAGAGCCGCGAACATTTACAACCTTTCCATTTTCTATTATTGGACGCCCGATCGTTTGAACCCATTTATGATTCCCCTTTGCTGTTATTAGCTCAAGCTCAAGGTTGTATGGTTTACTAAATTCAATTGCTTCTTTAATTGCATGCTCAATCTTTGAACGGGATTCATCAAAATAAAAACTTAATCCCCGCTCAACATTTGTTTCCTCGTTCGGATCAAGATCGTGGATTTCTGCTACCACTTCTGTCCATGTTCCCTTACCGGTTAGCGGGTTAAATTCCCATCCGCCAATTTTTGCTACTCTGCCCATTTCCTTTAATAATTCTTGATGATAGCGTAAAGCTTCTTCCGCCTTTTTTCGCTCGGTAATATCTAAGGCAACAACAAGTACCGCATCGTGTCCTTCAAAATTTATTGCATGGGACGCAATTTCAACTATGATTATTCTTCCATCTTTCAGCTTATGCTGCCACCCCTCTGAATGCTGTAACGTCGTACGTTCTTTTACTACATCTTCCAACAATAAAGAGATATCCTCCGGTGGACGTATATCTTTCAGCGTCATGGATAAAAATTCTTCCCTCGTGTAACCGTAGTTATTTACTGCTGCATCGTTTACTGCAAGAAAGGAAAGGGTTTGTAAATCATATACCCACATACATAAGGGATTATTCTCGAATAAGAAGCGAAAGGTTTTTTCAGCCTTGCGTAGTACTTCTTCCGCACGCTTGCGTTCAGTGATATCGCGAATATTACACTGGATTACTTTTTTATTATTAACTACATAAACATTACTTACAAACTCCACATTAATGTATTGACCGTCAAATGTTTCAAGCGGTATATCTTCATAGCGGACAAATTCTTTCTGTTGTAGTTCTAAAAAATTATCTTGATTAGCAACTATATCTTTAAGGGATCCGATTTCCCAGATTGTTTTTTCTAGGAATTGCTCTTTTGAGAAGCCCAACAATTGTATTAAAAATGGATTCACATCTACAATCATTCCGGTTTCCGCATCAAGGATTAAAATGCCATCTCTTGCCGCTTCGAAAAGGCGGCGGTAACGTGTTTCGGAAGCAATTAACGCATCTTTCGTTTCAAATTTTTCTTTATAAAATTTAACACGCTGGTGATGCCATATTTGTCCAACACTCGCGCCGGAGCCAACCAAGAGACCAACGAGCAAAATAATCATGAACCACATTCGTTCTCGAAGAGGGGCATATACTTCCGATAAATCCATACGTGCAACGATGAACCAGGGGGAAGTTGGTATCGGACAGACGTAAGCTAGTACCGGCACACCGCGATAGTCTATCCCTTCCATAATTTCATTATTCCCCAAAGCCGCTCTTGCTCCCGGCAGCTTTAAATCCGTTAAAGGTCTTCTAAGTTTTAGCGCAGTATTTTTTTCAAACTTTAGTTCGTTTAGGAACACAACTTCATTCCCTTCGCGGCGAACAAGAAGTGTCTCTGCCGTTTTGCTTAATGAAGGCCATGCATTGATTAACGGATAAAGATATTGTTCCGGATCAATTCGTAATGCAAGTACTCCAATTACATTTTTTCCAGAAAGAATGGGGACAAAAATTGTTAGATAAATACGATTATCATTTTCATCACGGTAAAAATCTTCAAAAAATATCTTACCGGAATTCAATACCTCTGAAGAACGGGTGGTAAAAATATACGGCTTAAGAAATTCTTCACTAGATGTTGAGGTAACTTCATCACCATTCTTGTTATGTAGGCATATCCGGTTGTATTTATAAGCCGATTGCACCTCCCCAATCCATTTTAGTATTCTTTGTTTTGCATCGGTATCGTTTGGGTTCTTAATATAACGTTTTACCAATCCGGAGAATTCTGTATTCTTATAAAAAACTTCTGCATCACCCAAACGTTCCAGACGCCACTGTATAATTTGGTTTACCTTTAATAAGGCGATGGATGAAAGCTGATGCTCAATTTCCGTCCGGTAATTTTTTTCATAAACTCTATAATACAAGTACCCCGATGTAATTATTCCTACAATAAGAGTAATGAAAACCAGATAAAGTATATAGGTAGAACGGGTATTCATAGCATCCGTAATTTCTTCGAGAACCCAAATCTCCAGCCCTGAATTTAAAAGTAGTGCAATTCCCAGAAATAAAAAGGCAAGAGAAGTTGTCAACGCCGGTGGAATGAATCCTCCTTCATAAAGCAAGGGTGTACCAAAAAGATAAGATAAGAGAAGAATAATGGAGATAGCAATTACTAGAACCGCTGATAAAAAAGCCGCTTGCATTTGTATTTTCACTCTTGTTTTCATCAACCTTAATAAGGACGACAAACCAATAAACACAAAAACAATTGCGGTAATTGGAGACATATGCCCTACTATAAAAGTATTGATCCCGCTGCTCATTCTCATACCTAAATGTTCGGCATTCAAACGTATTCCGCTCAGTGATAGATAAAGGAGCAGTAACGAAACCAAGATTGCAACAGAACTGAAAGTAATTCCAACCCTTGATATTATTCGGCTTGAAGGGAACCTATTGTACAAGAAAATTATTACCCCGTACACGGTAAACAAAATGGCTGTGCTTAACGCCATTGGTATTTTAGTTGAATCGAAACTTGCTAGTTGTACGATATCGAAAAGCCATCCGAATATTGCAGATAACCCCAGGAAAACTGCTAGTAATCCGCAGCCTTTAATAAATATATTCACCTTTCGGTTTTCTTTATGTTCATTTATTTTCATAATATCAACTTAAACATAACCTGTCCCGATAGTTATCGGGATAGGTTATGAATTATCTCTTTTGCCGGAACCGTAAAGTAGAAGGTGCTTCCTTTTTCTTTTTCGCTTTCCGCCCATATCTTTCCCCCGTGCTTTTCAACAAACTCCTTACAGAGCAATAAGCCCAAGCCGGTGCTTGGTTCGCCATCCGTTCCTTTTCTTCCTACCTTCTCATCTATTTTGAAGAGTTTATTTAGAGTACTCTCAGATAGTCCAATTCCCGTATCGGCAACGGAAATTTCCACCAAATTATTAGGTACCGTTTTTGCTTTTAGAGTAACTTCTCCTCCTCTTCTTGTAAACTTAACTGCATTTGAAATAAGATTGCTTAGAATACTACGAAGCATTCTTTCATCTACAAAAACCATTAGTTCTTCAGTAACTTCATTGGTGATGGTGATTCCCTTTTGTTTAGCGCTTTGCTTTATGGCTTCAAGATTATCATCCACTATTTCTTTCAGAACGAAATCACCCGGTGTAAAATCCATCGTACCGTTTTGTATCCGCGCCCATTCCAACAAATTTTGCAGTAGTTTAAAAAGATTCTCTGCTGATTGGTTCATCTCCTTGGAAAGTTTTGATGATTCTTCGGTTGAAAATTCACCACTATTTTCAGCCATCATTTTCGTCATTCCCAGAAATCCCTGGAACGGACTTCTTAAATCGTGTGCGATAATGGAGAAGAATTTATCCTTTGTCGCGTTTACTTCATGGAGTTGTTTGTTCTGCTGACTAATAATTAATTCCGATTGCTTTCGCTCTGTTATATCTTCCACTATCGCAATGTGAAAATATGTTTCAGGTTTTTCACCTGATTTCCATAATGGAGAAATTGTAAGGCTGCCCCAAATTATCGTTCCGTCTTTATGTACATACCGTTTTTCCAAAGAATATTCCCGCTCATTTTTTTCTATCAACAGCCTGTTCTTCTCAAGATTCGTTTTGATGTCTTCATCATAGGTAATATCCATTAATGTTTTTTGCAACATTTCTTGCATAGTGTACCCTACAAAATCACAATATTTTTGATTGATACGGATAAATTGACCGGTTTCAGTATTTAACAGGGCGACTCCAACCGCAGCTTGTTCAAATATTGCACGAAAGTGTTCTTCGCTTTCTTGCAACTTAGCCGTTCTTTTCTTCACTTCAGAACGTAAAATAACTATCGAAACAAGAGAGAAGAGAATGATTAAAGGAATCAAAACATAGAGCGCAATTCTTACCGCGTCTTTCAAAGCTATTTGTCCTTGTAAATTTGGTCCAAACCATTTTACATGAAGCCTGTCATAGGTTTTATTCGCTATAACAATTGAGAGACCTTCGCTAAGCCGGGATAATAGTTCTTTATTCCCTTTCTTAACAGCAAAGCAGAAATCTTGTCTGAATTCATCAAGGTTTATATCCAGAGGGATAATGGTTTCTAGGTTCATCTCCTTTAGGAGCTGAAGTCCCAATACTCGTTGTGTGATTACTGCGTCATATTCTCCATTCGCCAGATCGCTAAAAGCTTCTCCGAAGGTATGAGTTGTATAAATATATTTTGATATATTCGCGCGGCGTACGTACTCCTCGGCATTGTCCCCTTTCATAACAACTATTTTTTTATCCTTTAAATCCGCCACAGTTTTAATGCCGGTGGTTCCCTCTCTAACAAAAATGGCTCCATGAAGCGTAAGGTACGGGAAAGTAAAATCATACAGAATTTCCCGCTCCGGGGTTCTTCCTACCAACGGAAGCGCATCTATTTTCCCTTCGGCTAAATCTTGTTTAATCTGATTCCAGATGCCAATTTTAATCTCAACTTCGATATTCACCGCTTTAGCAGCAGCCTTAAAGAGATCAACGGAAAATCCATCCGCATTGCCGTTTTTATCTACTATACAATAAGGGGGGTAGTCAGGCTCGGAAGCGATAACGATCTTTTTTATTTGGGCTTTACTAGTTGCTTCCGGATTACTCGCTTGTATATGGCTGTTAACTAGTATTCCTATAAGCAATATTGAAAAGATGTATTTTTTCTTAAAGGTAATCATTTCCTTTGTAGGTTTTACTTGCTAAACAATCAGTCTGCTCGTTTTTGATTTTGTAAGATTCGCTTTTTGTACAAGTCCTTATAAGTGCAGTATTGGAAAAATAAACCGAAGCATTAGCTGTTTATTTCTCATTGCGTTTCTCAGAAATTTATCTTTGATTAATTACTGGATCTAAACTAAAAATATTTATGGTTATTCTCAATAACTATTTTTAGTTTTCTCTCCGGCAGTTTTCACCCGCCCACACCCATTTCCCATAATTAATACATTCCGGTTGAGAGGCAGAACAGAACCGCAAAATGACCGGATGGTTTTGCCTTTTCCGCCTTATTAAAAAGAATGCACAAAAAAATACCGACTTAGAAGATACATCTAAGGAGGTATAGATCTACTTATACAAAGAGCCGAATTGAACGGTAGAAAAGTAAAAGACTTAAAAGATCTTATCAGGGGGGAAGTGCTTCGAGTTAACAGAGATAAAATAAAAATGCCCGGTGGAGGGCTACCGGGCGTGGGAAGATTCACTATGGGGGGTAAGCATAATGAATCGTGGTGCAAATCTAAAACTGTTTTATTTAAATGTCAAGTTATTTTTTTAGAATCTTTAAAAATTATTTTAAAGGGAAGCTGAAATAAAAAACGCCTTAGAGGGGTAGGCTAAGGCGTTCTCAACAACAAATTTGCTTTTTCTGTAAAAGATACAGAATTGGCAAAAGAAAAATATGAAAATGGGAGGAGTTTAGAATAAAAGATTGACTAACGTCCCATGAAATTTTTTATTCTTTATAGAATAAACTTGCTTAATATTTTCATGAATCGAATCTGATGTAATCGTTAGAAGTTTCGGATTAGAAACATTTTGGGTATGAGAACCACCGAGGTAGAATCCATCCCCGATATTGCCCGATAGCGTATCCACTTCCAAAGCAGATGAAATAACCCCGGTATTAACTGAAGGATTGCGATATATCGATAGCGGCTGCTTTTCATCGTTAAAAATTTTCGCGAAATTATTTAGTTTTGAGGCAGGGGCACTTTTCTGAAGTCTTAATGAATTAGCAGACAAAGAGAGCGTGTCATCATAATGTTGTGTTACGATTGAACTCTTTGTTGAATCGGTAATTTTATCAGCACTCCTTTTATTATCCCATGCAAGAAAGTTCTCACTGCTTTTAGCTGTGTTATTCTCCCCCGAAACATATTTTATCTGTTCCAGTAAGATCGGATAATTATATATGGGATTAACCGGCATTGTTCTTTATCTACTTTTAAATAGCTGTTCCAAATATATTCATTAGCCGACGGATTTTCAATAAAATTATTTTTACTAAATCCGGGGATCACAAAAAGCAAAGTATGATTTAAAATAAAGACCGCCTTAGGGGGTTGCTAAGGCGGAATGTTTTAAAGTAATAATCTATTTCCGTATAGAGGTACAGAAACAGTGGGTGCAACATAATAGAATGAAGAAAAATTGTCAAGGGGAAAAATTCATGCCCTACAAAATCTTTTTAACTCTCCCTACTTCGCCGGTTTCAAGCCTAACTTTAATACCATGCGGATGCTTGGAGGAATTCGTTAAAATATTTTTCACAATCCCTTCGGTGAGTTCTCCCGTATGCTGATCTTCTTTAAGAACGATTGCAACATACATTCCCGGTTTTATATTTGCTCTAACTCTTCCCGCCATCACTTTTCTTTTTTTTACTAAAACCTAGCCGTTTATACCACGAAAGCTTTTCGGGTTTCGGAGTTCCAGTGGATGCTGTAGATTTATTATGATCCGGTTTATGCTCATTTGCATTGCCACGTTGATGAGTCGTGTTGTGCTTTTTCGTTTCATCGTGTTTGAAAGGTCTATCCTCTTTTTTCTTTTCGTAACGGTACGGGGCAGCGGCATCATTTCTCCAAACATCAGATTTGTGTTTGGTAGCGCTGGTTCCTGTAGAATGAATTTTACTCACGTGTTCGGCTTCTCTCTTTTGGGGATGAGATTGATGCTCGGTTTTGTTTTGGTTGTCGGGACTCTTTTTTACAAACGGCTTCTGGTTGTTTTCTGATCGAGGATACCCGTCACCACGTTTATTCTTTATAAAATTAGGAACGTCAGCACCGGTCTTTCCCGTATTTTTATTTTCAGATGTTCCTTTATGCTCGGTGAACCGGACATGCTTCTGTCCTTGTTCGTTTGGTTTTTTATGCTGAGGTTTATTCCCTGCCGCTTGATGATGCACAGGTTGATTTGGTCTATTCCCCTGTTGTCTTCTATGAACCGGAGGTTCAATTTTTTCGCCCGGTGTTGTAACTTGAGCAAAAGGATACCCGCTCATTTCGGGAATGGGTGTTTTAAGGAGTTTATTAATATCCTTCAAGTATGCGCGTTCTTCAACATCGCAGAAAGAAAGAGCAAGTCCGCTTAATCCGGCACGCCCGGTTCTGCCTATGCGATGAATGTATGAATCGGGAATATTCGGGATATCATAATTTACAACTAACGCAAGCTGCTCGATGTCTAATCCGCGAGCGGCAATATCGGTGGCAACTAAGACCCGTATTTCCTTATCCTTAAAATTTTTCAAAGCGCGTTGTCTTGAACTCTGCGCTTTGTCGCTATGAATAGCATTGGCAACTATACCGGAAGTTTTTAAAAACCTTACCAGATTATCCGCCCCATATTTTGTACGTGTAAATACAAGTACCGAATCAGCCTTATTCTCCCGAAGCAAGTGGATCAATAATCTCTTCTTATCCGGTTTAGCAACAAAATAAACACCTTGAGTAATTGCGTCTATCGTAGGAGATTCAGGTTCAATCTCGATAGTAACCGGTTCATGCAAAAAGTTTTCGGCGAGTTTGGCAATTTCAGGCGCAAGGGTTGCAGAGAACAGCAAGTTTTGTCTTTTTTCCGGCAACACTTTTATTACTTTTTTTATATCATGAATAAATCCCATATCCATCATCCGGTCGGCTTCATCCAAAACGAATATTTTTACTCTACTCAGATCAACAACTTTTTGTTCGAGTAGATCCAACAAACGTCCCGGAGTAGCAACAAGAATATCAACACCTTTTTTCAATTTATCTGTTTGAGGTTTTTGCGGCACTCCACCAAAAACAACGGCGCTTGTTAACCCGGTGAAGCGTCCGTAAGTAGAAAAACTTTCTTTAATCTGCAAAGCAAGTTCACGTGTTGGAGAGAGAATGAGCGCTTGAATAGGAAAGCTCAATTGAGTATGATCTTTTTCTGCATAAAGCATCTGGAGGATTGGAACAGCAAAGGCAGCGGTTTTGCCGGTACCCGTTTGCGCGGAACCAAGAATGTCGCGCCCTTCTAAAATTACCGGGATCGCTTGCTTTTGGATAGGCGTAGGAATTTCATACCCTTCGGCGGCTAACGCTTTTTTTATTGGATTTATAATTTCTAATTTTTCAAATGACATCGGATAATAATCCTATAATTAGGTCATTAATAGACGTTGTTGAACTGTTCGTATAGTGACCTGGTGAATAAATGAGCCGGGAAGAATAGCAATCAATGAAGACGTTGAAGACTCTTTCTGGTTTACAGATGCAATTTAGGCTAAAGGGATGAGACTACAAACTGGTAGATTTGCAAAATGTCCTTCAATAATCTTACAAGGTCTATCTCCCGCAAAACAAAAAGCCGAACTTTCATTCGGCTTTTTATTTATTCAGAAGTGACTTGAAATGATTCTACAACTTCCTATCAAAATATTAAGCAGACTCCAACTCTACCGGTTGTTCGGTTTCCATTTCAATCTCTTTTGAAATTGAGATGGCGGCAATTGTACCGTCGGAAGTCGCGGTAGTAATTTGTCTGAAAGCTTTACTTGCAACATCTCCAACCGCGTAAACATCTTTAATATTTGTTTTCATATTCGCGTCTGCTTTAAGATAGCCCCAGTTATCAAGTTCAAAATGCTGTTTTATTTCGCTGATATTCGGGATCATTCCGGCGAAAATAAAAACGCCGTCGCAGTGGATTGTGCTTAATTCGTGCGTATTAAGATTTTCAACCAGCACTTCGTTTACCGATGAACCATTCTTAATAAATTCACGCGGTTCGTATTCAAACATAAATTCTATCTTCGGATCCGCGAACGCTTTTTCCTGAGCTAGTTTATTTGCCTGAAGCTTATCAAACTGATGAACAATGGTTACTTTTGATGCGAACTTGGTTATGAAAAGAGATTCTTCAATCGCCGAATTTCCTCCACCAATTACTACAACGTGTTTGCCTTCATAAAATTTAGCATCGCAAGTAGCGCAGTAAGAAATTCCCTGTCCCTTATACTCCAATTCTCCTTTAACATTCAACGGACGCGGTGAAGAACCGGTAGCAATAACTATTTTCTTTGCGCTTATAGTTTC
>Ga0172379_10002116_pt1 | contig 36473 bp, 36 predicted proteins | sample GrowelOW334metaG_FD_119756 | JGI IMG/M metagenome (GOLD analysis project Ga0172379, IMG submission 119756) | Groundwater microbial communities from an aquifer near a municipal landfill in Southern Ontario, Canada - Groundwater well OW334 metaG | ecosystem: Environmental > Aquatic > Deep... | reverse complement strand
TGTCGCCGTTAAAGTTAAGAGGGGGTTTGAGGATACTTCGCTAAAGGGTGCATTTACAAAAGATTATCTTTATTTTAAGGGATTTAAGGCTGTTAAAGAGTTTGAGAGTACTGGAGGTGATGTTAGGGATTTATATGTTGGAAAATTTAATTTGAGAGATTTGGATGTTGTGAAAAAAATACCTAATTTGGTTAAGGCGAGGTATCTACCTGAGTGGATGACAGGCCGGTAGCGTAGCGGACGGCCCTTATTATAAGCTTGTTTGCGTATGCAAACTCCTTATAAGTAGGAGAAGTGACATAGTTACAGTATTAGCATCGCATCTCCGAAGCTGAAAAATCTGTATTTTTCTTGTATTGCTTCTTGGTAAGCTTTTTTAATCAATTCTTTCCCCGCGAAGGAGCTGATTAGCATTAAGAGTGTGCTTTTTGGAAGGTGAAAGTTTGTGAACATATGGTCGATGAATTTCCAGTCGTATCCCGGATAGATAAATATATTTGTGTTGTCGGATTTTGGTTCAAGTTTTCCGTTTTTGTTTGTGCAAGATTCGAGAACTCTGACACTAGTTGTTCCGACTGCAATAATCCTCTTGCCTTCTTTTTTCGCTTTATTTAATGATTCGGCGGTTTTTTCATCTAATGTAAACCATTCAGAATGCATTTTGTGGTCTTTTATATTATCGACTTTTACGGGTTCAAATGTGCCTCGTCCAACATGGAGTGTTACGAAATGAGTTTCTATCCCGCGTTTTTTTAGTTCTTCGAAAATCTCGTTTGTGAAATGTAATCCTGCCGTTGGTGCCGCGACGCTTCCTTTTGGGTTTGCATAAATCGTCTGGTATTGTTCCGGCTTGGCTTTCGATCCTTTTAAATAAGGTGGTAGGGGAGTTTCTCCTATTTCATCAAGTGTTTTGTGAAGATTTTTTGTGTTTAAGAATTTTATAATTTTACTTCCGTCGAGGTTTTCTTTTATTACTAATCCTTTTAGGCCTTTTTCGAATTCCATTTCTGTGTTTTCCTTTAGTTTTTTACCCGGTTTTGCGAGGCATTCCCATGTGTTGTTGTCGAGTTCTTTTGTAAGCAGGATTTCGACTTCCTTGGAGTAATTCAATATTTTCCCGTATAGGCGTGCTTTTAAGACTTTTGAGTTGTTGAAAACAAGAACTGCATTTTTTGATAACAGGGCTGGTAAATCTGAGAATCTTTTATGCAAAATTTCTCCTGTTTCTCTTTTAACAACCATTAATCGTGAAGAGTCGCGTGGGATGAGCGGTTCTTTTGCTATAAGTTCAGGAGGTAGGTTGTAATCGAAATCTGATACTTTCATGTTGAAGAATATGGAATGACGAATTGCGAATATCGGACGAAGTATATATTAAATCACATCATTCTTTCCAACTTGTTGGTTCTTTTTGTATTGTTTTTGTATCTTGCATTCCGACATTTTTTATCACAAGCAAGCTCATGTCATCGGCTTGTATTTCGTTTTCGACGAAGACTGTAATTTTTCTTGCTATGTAATCGAAGAGTTCTTTTGTTGTCTGTGCTTCGTTAGCTTTTTCTTCAATTGTTTCAATTACTCTTTTTATACCGAAAAATTCTTCTTTTGAGTTTTTACATTCCGTAATGCCATCCGAATAAAGAATTATAAAATCTCCTTCCTGAAAGTCGATTTCCGTGTCGTCTTTCGCTATTTTACTTATGTCAGGCAGCATTCCAAGCGCTATTCCTCCCGAAACCATTGCCGTGCATTTACCTTCGGATTTCTTGTAATGAATTATTCTTTCGTGTCCCGATCCCGTATAGAATAGTTTTCTTGTTAGGTGTTCCCATCTAAACATTACCATTGTCATGAACATGTTTGTTTGAAGGCGCGGTTTTAAAAATTTGTTGATGCTTATGACAAGTTCTTTTGTGGTTTTGCAGATTGTAGAAAGGGTCGTGATTAAGCTGTCGACCATTATCATCACTAGGCCGGATGGGATTCCATGACCTGAAACATCTCCTATGTAGAAGTATGTTTGGTTTTCTTGTGGTAAAAAATCGAAAGTATCTCCTCCTATTTCCGCTGCAGGTTTCGTTTTTGCTGTTATCTCGAGTCCCGGGATGTATGGGGCCTCTTTCGGTATTAAGTCTTGTTGTATTTTTTGAGCTAAATTTAATTCTCCAGTGATTCTTTTGTGTTCTTTCAGGTCGTTTGAGATGGTTTCAAGGCTATCAGTTATTTTATTGAAAAAATGGCCGATTATGCCGATTTCGTCCGTTCTTAATGTATATATTTTTTTGAAATTTTTGCCTACAAGTAATGATTTCATTTCGCCCAGAATTTTCTTGAGCGGTTTGTGGATCTCGACATTTAGATAAATCATTTCCGCTCCTAGAAATAGAATAAGGCTTATATATGGGTATAATTCTTGATAGGGGAGATCGAGTATTTTTGTTGCCATTAAATAAAGTACCGTAATTACGGTTAGTATTATTAGGTTTGCGATTAAGATTTTTAGTTTTAGATTTTGTTTAAACATTTTTTGTTTAGAATGTTTTCTATTTGTGATTTCGCTTTTGATTCTTGAATAAGATCATATAAATACATCAGTTCTTCAAGTGTTTCACGATCAAATTCTTCCGGTTTCAGGTGACTGTGTGCTACGAGTATTTTATGTATTTTGTGTGATACTTCTTGGTGCAGATATTGTTTAAGTCTTTCAACGAATCTTTTTGGTAATCGATTTATTTGTTTTCTGATTTTTTTCCAATCTTTTTTGTTGTTTATTATATGGTCGAGAAGTCTCGTAAGAGCTGAAGGTTCGGATAATTTTGCCAATGCAAGTACTGCATCTATTCCGTCTTCTTTTAGTAATTTGAATAATTCCGTTTTCTTTTCTTTTAGCTTGAGTTCTCCGATTATGTACATTCCCATAAGTCTTTTCTCTTTTTCCGTACTTTGGATCAGTTGTTCAAGATAATGATTTAATTTCGATCGTAAAATCTTAAATTGCCAAAGGGCGATTATTGCGTTTGCGCGAATTTTTGAACTCGGATTATCCAAGTATTGCTCGAGGTAATAGATCGAGTTTGGGTCTTTAAATAGGCCGCAAATATAGATACAGTCCGCTACTATTTTCTCTTCCGGTGAGTTTAAGTTTTTTAATATAAACGGTATTAGATCGCGTTGGTTTAGTTGAGCTAAAACTTTTATGATTGCGGATCTTATTTCTTCATGTTCTTCGCGTTCGAAAATTCCTTTTAATGTTTCCTGAATTCTGTAGTGACCGAACCCCGATTTGAAGAAATGCTTATGGAGATTTTTAAATTCACCCAATGTTTCTATTATAGCCAGTCTTACATTTGGATTTGTTGATTTAATGCAAGTCAACAGATCCGGTAATGTTTCCGGGTCTTTCCTTTGTTTTAATGTTTCGACGGCTTTTAATCGTATCTCTTCCGGTTCGTTTTCTCTTAAAATTATCTTGATAAGTTGCTGATGGTCTATTTTGTGTCCCCTTTGTGCTAGTATCTCGATAGCATTTATACGGGTATGGTCATTCCCGCTTTTATCTATGTTTTTTCGTGATTGTTCCGTGTATTTGGTTTGTAGGCTTGATATTAGCGCCGCACTCAAAATGGCTATTATAATCAGGATAATATTGATTGTGAACGTTAGCTTTGTTCCTTTCGCGAAGTTTTCAAGCAATATTATCAATCCCATTCCCAATACCGCTCCGCTTGGTTTGATTACTCCTTCCAACAGTTCTTTCATTTGTCCTCTGATATTTTCTTCAAATGCGTAATATGATGAGTGATATGCGTTTAAAAATAAAATTCCACTCATTTCGGAAAATGCTTTTGTTGTTGAAGCTGTGACGATATTGAATTTGAGAATCATATTTACCATGTTGGCCAGTGTGACCAATGGGTGAATTGCCATGCTTTTTATTATTCCTAGCCCTTTTATTATTCTGCTTGATAGGAAAAGTTGCATTGCCAGTGTTGCAATACCGAATATTATTTGAAGCATACCAAGTTTCTCCATAAGTGCTTCTTCTTCGTTTTTCGTAGTTGTTTTAATGATTTCTTCTTCTGTAGATTCTTTGATGGGTTCGTCTGTGCTTATTAATATATTCGCTTCAAACGTTCCTTCGAGATTCTCATATGCAAGTGTTTCTTCTGGGGTTTCCGTGATGCTTTGTTCGACCGATTTCATGTATTGGAATTCGACCAGATTTATTACCATCCATTGAAGTATAATTACTATTATCAGTCCTTTTAGGAATGATGATTTTTGTGCTTTCTTGAAGCTTCCTGCTATTTTCTTCCATCCTCCTTCATTGTCATCTTTTCTGTGTTCGAATGTCGGTATGTCTGTACTTAAGCTTCTGAAACTTAATATTATTGGTATGACCAACATTAAGCAAAGTACCCAAATATAGAAGAATTTATATGATGGGATTGAGTAGGCGAGTGTACTTACTATAATTCCACCGATGATAGCTCCTATTGTTTCCGAAGATTCGATTATCGGGAATGTTCGTTGGCTTTCTAACGGTGTAAAAAGTTCTTCGACAACCAGTGAAATTACAATATTTAGTTGAGATATGATTACAGATTGTGCAATCAATATCAATCCGAAAAATATCCAACTTGAATAGATTACGAATAGTGTTGCGGATATGAGTAGTATTACCGCAAGAAGTATATTTATTATGATCAGTATTTCTTTGCGGATTTTCTCCACAAATCTTGAGAAAATTACAGTTCCCGTGATTACCAATATTGCGTTTACTATGAACAAAAGAGGAAGTTGTTCTATTCCAATCCTGTTAATGAACATCGACATTATGACGGTCCATCCTATTATGAAGCCGGTTCTTAAAAAAAGCGTGATTACCCACGAAACTATGACGCGTGGCCATTCATGTTCGCTGATATTAAGGAGTTTCCCCAGAAAGTTGCTTTGCATGAGCTTCAGTTATATCAGAAAATTATACCATTTTTCCTGACTGAAGTCCAGATTAGAGGTTGTGGATTACAGATGGTGAATTTGGCGGAGCTCCAACATTATATCTTTTTTTAGTTTTTTCGTATTTGTTATTTCGAAATTTGGTAGTGATTTTGGTAATGTAGCCGGTCCGTATTCGCCGAGTTCTATATCCGATATCAGTAGTAAAATCCTGTCGGTTAAGTTTTGATTTATAAACGAATTTATTATTTTTTGTCCGCCTTCAACTAGGATGTTTATGTGACCAAGATCCGCCAGTTTTTTTAGTATCGGTTTTAAGTTTGAAAGAGTTTTGAATGTTAAAATTTTGATTCCAAGTTTTTTCAGTTGTTCTTTTTTTGGTGAGTTTTTGATGGTTGTGCAAATTATTGTGTTTTTTTGTTTTAAAACATTGCTTTTTAGGGGTATTTTTAGAGTGCTGTCGAGAATTACCGGTGTTGGATTTTTGCCTTTAACAAGCCGTACTGTTAGATAGGGGTTGTCTTTTAGTATTGTACCGATGCCGGTTAGTACGCTTGTCGATTTTGATCGTAATTCGTGTACGAATTTTTGTGATTCCAGACCTGTTATTTTTGTAATTTCGGGTGACCATATTTTGAAATCGATACTTGAGGCGATTTTTAATGTTACAAAAGGCATTCCTGTCGTTTGATGTTTAAGGAATGCTTGATTAAAACTTCTTGCTTGATGTGCCAATATTCCACAGGTAGTTTCGATGCCGGCTTTTTTGAGTTCTTCGAGACCGTTTACTTTTGGATTCGGATCCATGAAGGGGAAAACAACTTTTTTAATACCGCTTTTTATTATTAAATCCGTGCATGGTGGTGTTTTTCCGTGATGAGAGCAAGGTTCGAGGCTTACATATAGAGTACTGTCTTTTGGTGAATTCCCTTTGTGGAGGCAGTCGTTTATGGCTTCGACTTCCGCATGTGGACCACCGTATTTTTTGTGATATCCTTCTCCGATTATCTCATTGTTTTTTATTAGCAAAGCTCCCACTAACGGGTTGGGATAGGTTAGTGATTTTGCTTTTTTTGCTATTGTGAAAGTTTCTCTTATGAAAAATTCATCTTTTGTTCTCGAGCAAATGTCCGAGTTTTGTTCTTTTTGTGGCAAGGTATTTTTTATTTATTTCGTTTGGTTTTATTTCAATTGGTATTCTTTTTGTAATTTTTAGTCCATATCCTTCCAATCCTATTATTTTTTTAGGGTTGTTGGTAAGTAATTTTATTTCACTTAATCCCAAATCGGCAAGTATTTGAGCTCCGATTCCGTAATCTCTTAAATCCGCTGCAAATCCGAGTTTTTGGTTTGCCTCAACTGTGTCGAAACCTTTTTTTTGCAAGTTGTAAGCCTTTAATTTGTTTATAAGCCCTATCCCGCGACCTTCTTGTCGCATGTAGAGAAGGACTCCTTCTTTCGCTTGATTTATAAGTTTCAAGCTTTTATCGAGCTGGTTTCTGCAATCGCATTGTGTTGATTTGAAAAGATCTCCAGTCATACATTCCGAATGTACTCTGACCAATATATTTTTTTTGCCTTTAACGAATCCTTTTACTAGAGCGATGTGTTCTTTCCCATCTGTTAAGCTTTTATAAACCGCTATTTTCATTTTTCCGTATTCTGTCGAAAGTTCCGTTTCCACTTCTTTTTTAATTAAGCTTTCTTGTTTTTCTTGAACGGTGTTCGGACATGAAATTCTATATTCAATAAGTTCTTTTATTGAAATTATCGAAAGTGAATGTTTGTGTGCGAATTTTTTTAAATCTTCCATCCGTGCCATTTCGCCATTTTCTTTTGCAATTTCGCAAATCACTCCGGACGGAGTTAGTCCCGCAAGTAGCGCAAGGTCGTGAGCGGCTTCAGTATGTCCGGCTCTAACAAGTACACCGCCTTTTCTGGTTATTAACGGGAAGATATGGCCCGGTTTTGCCAAATCTTTTTCAGTCGATCGTTTATTGATAATCGTTTTTATCGTGGTGGTTCTGTCCTTTGCGGATATTCCCGTGGTCACACCTTTTTTTGCGTCTGTCGAAATCGTAAAATTGCATTTTGTATTTTCCTCATTGAATTCAACCATTGGTTTGAGTCCAAGTTTTTCTGCGGTTTCTTTTGTTATAGAAATACAAATTAGACCGCGTCCTTCTCGCATCATGAAATTTATTTTTTCCGGAGTTACATGTTCGGAGGCAAACATTAAATCACCTTCGTTTTCACGATCCTCGTCGTCGACAATGATAACCATTTTGCCGGCTTTGATGTCCTTTATGGCGCTTTTAATTTTATCCTGATTTTTTCGCATTTTTTAAACTGACAATCTTATAAATTTCTCGATTTTATTTGTGCCGAGAAGTTTTTCAACTGTAATTTCAGGATTTTTAACGAAAGGTTGTTTTGTCAGTGCGTTTTCCTCGCGGAATTTTTTCTCTTTTCCGATCATGATTTTATCCCAAATTTGTTCCGGTTTGCCTTCTTTTTTGAGTTGGTCTGTCCAGATTTCCTTTTCTTTTGTTACTGATATTTCAGATACTTCTTCAGGATTTAAATATGCCGGATTCATTGCTGCCACATGCATTGCTATGTCTTTTGCCGTTTCGACTTCTCCGCCTGTGAGAGCGACAACTACACCTATTTTATTGTTTGAGTGTATGTAAGTTCCAAGAACTTTTCCTTCCACGAATTTCGTATCTTTCACTTCGATTTTTTCACCAAGTTTGAGATTTAAGTCGTTTACAATTTGAGTGGAGTCGTAACTTTCATTTTTTAGCAATTCTTCCGCGATTTTTTTTGCCGATGCAATGAAATCTTCATTTCTTGCAACGAAATCCGTTTCACATGCCAAATTGATTATCGCCGCTTTATCGGATTTTTCCGCGACCGATATTACACCTTGAGAGGTTGATCTTTCCGCTCTTGCTTGTGATTTTGCTTCTCCGGTTTTTCTTAATATCTCGACAGCTTTTTCCTGGTCACCATTGGCTTCCTCAAGCGCTTTTTTGCATGCCATTGTTGATACTCCCGTTGCATCTCGGAGTTTTTTTATTTGTTCAAGTGTGACTGACATATTTTCGTAAGGGTTATTTAAATTGTTATTGCAGTTACTGTTTTGGAGTGGTTGCCGGTGGAGTTTCTTGAGCTTTCGGTTGTTCTTTTGCCGGAGTTGTCATCATCAATTTATTCAAATCTACTTTTCCTGCAAATTCGCTTAATACCGGTATCCTCCATTCTTCTCCTGTATAAGCTTTATAAATTGATAATACGGATAGTCCGAAAAATCCCAAGAAAAGAAGAGTTCCGATCATTGGCATAATTAATAATATGAAGAGCACAATTATGCACAATACAAACATGCCTGCGCCTTGTTTGGCGTGGAATTGGCAAGTCTTACTGTCAGGTTTTAGTATGAGAGGGATTAAAAAGCCGATACTTAAATAAGCTACTGCGGAAAGGAATCTTTCTTCTTGAGAGATTTTTGGTTTTTCCTCTTGTTGTACTTTCTCCGGTTGTGGAGATGGAGGGGTGGTTTGCGGTGCGGTTTCCTGCTTTTTGTTTTCTTCAGCCATTTTTAAAATGGGTTAAGGATTGGAGTGCCCTTTATTTTATTACTGGGCTACTGTTGGAAGCACCGGCTTTTCCGTCCTTAATGGCTTCCGTGAATTTCTTTGTTAAGTAAGTGAGTGATTTGATTGCATCGTCGTTTGCCGGGATTGGAAAATCGATTTTTTTCGGGTCTGCATTTGAATCTGTTATCCCGACGATTCTTACTCCGGCGCGTGAAGCTTCTTTTACGGCGTTTGTATCTCGGCTTACATCAAACATCAAAACAACATCCGGAATTCTGTTTAATTCCTGAACACCGCCAAGTGCGGTTTCGAGTTTATTGATTGTCTTTTTTAGATTTAAGCCCTCTTTTTTGGTGTATTTCGCGAATTCACCGGTTATCTCTTCTTCTTTAAGTTTCTTTAGGTATCTGATTCTTTGCTTAATTGTTTGAAAATTTGTGATAAGACCCGGTACCCATTTTTGGGTTACATAAGGCATTTTGCAGTCTAAAGCGGCCTCTCTGACGAGGTCTGTTGCTTGTTGTTTCGTGTTAACGAAAAGAATTATTTTTCCTTCTTTTGAAGACTGTTTCAAGAAATCGAGTGCGGAATTGAGCGCATCGTAAGTCTTGTTTAAATCGAAAACATGGATTCCCTGGCGTTCGCCGTGTATGAATTTCTTCATATAAGGGTTCCATTTCGCTGTCGCATGTCCGAAGTGGACTGCGTTTTTGAGCATTTCTTTCAGCTCTTTTTGTCTGTTTTCCATAGATCCTTGGGGTTAGCGCTTGAGTGTTGTCTTTTTCCGCTTTAACCCCGTTATTGGCGGGGCAGGATTGCGGAATCGAACACCAAGCTAAAATTAAAGCGGTGATATATTAGTACGGATGGCTTACGGAAGGCAAGTGGAAAGAGAATTATGTAGCTACTGATTTTTTAAAGTTTTTTGTCGCAAATTAGTCTTTCACTGTGGTCGACAGGTCGTAGTTCGATTATTGCAATGCCGTTCTTACTTAATGGTTGTGTCGCTGGTGTTGTTTGTGTTTCTGGGAGGTCATCTGAGCGATCTCTGCAATTTGTTAGGGCTGTATTGTGCTCCATGCATGAGCTGAATATGGTATCGTATATTGCGTCTTGTGCACGATTATCTATTTCCTGATAGTACGCTATTGCTTCTGGATCTCTTCGTATTACAGTTCTTGCTGATATTCGTGCCGCTTCTCTACATATTTTTGCGTCATTACTATCGGTTGAGTCGACCCTGATGTAACGAGAAGGCGGTGTCCCCTGATGGCACGTTATGTCATCGATGGTTGCTATTGAATTCGGATCCCTGGTGCTGCATTCATATCCCTGAAAGGCCATTTCTATACAGTGCAAGATGGTTGAATTGGCATCTCTTTCCTTGTTAGTATCTGTTGAATTTGGTGTTTGACTCATTGTAGTTTTTCCTTCTTCTATGCATGGTCCTGTTTTTTCAGGATGATCTGCTCCGTAGAAATAAAACGGTTCTGGTCTATCGGTTACTTTTGCTTGGCATGAAGCCACTGCAAATGATAGAAGCAATGTAATGGCTGTTCTGATTTTCTGCGTTTCCATACTTTATGAGTTAATATATACGAGAGGCGAACTATACCCCTTTTCCTCCTATCCGTCAATGCTTCTTTGGTTTTTGCGGAGAGTTTTCTGTTAAAATTTTCTTATGAAAATAAATTCTATTAGGCGAAAAATCGATAAGATAGATCGCAAGATTGTTAACCTGGTTGGCGAGAGGTTTCGTTTGGTTGGTGAAATAGGTGAGATTAAGAAGAAAAGCGGTTTGAAAGTTTTTGATAAAAAACGCGAGGATTCCATTATGGAAACGGTTTCTGAAGAGGCTAAGCGAGTTGGTATAGATGAAAACATGCTGAAAAAGATTTATAAAATTATCTTTGCGGAGTCTCGGAAATCGCAGGGTTGACCTAGAGGCGAAAATTTGGTACAATAATATGATTTAAAAACTAAATTTTGTGCCATGGCTGGCGAAATCGAAACACCTCAACCTGTTAAAATAACTATTATTCTCCCTACGAATGCATATTTCTTGTCTGGAATAAGAGATTTTACTTTATCTCTTACAAAGAATATGACAGGTTTTTCCGATCAGTGGGCTTACAGGTTCCAATCTGTTGTTGATGAGCTTTGTAATAATGCGATTGAACACGGATCCGAGAAGGGGAGGGATGTTGTGATAACATTTGTTAATGAACCGAAAAAGAGTATCGAGGTAATTGTTGAAGATACCGGTACCGGACAAAATAAATATAATGCGCAACAGATGACGAATTTGGTGAAGGAAAGGGTTGCGATGATGCATTCGCAGTATTTGGGGTTAAGAGGAAGGGGATTGCCGAAAATAGTTGCCGAATGGACTGATGAGTTGGTTTTTGAAGATAAACCTGATGGTGGGCTTAGGGTGAAGGCCAAGAAATATTTACGAGAACAGGATGATAAGGTAATCTTAAATGCGCAGAATACGATAACGCATTTGCAGCTTGTGTAGGGTATAGTTGATAGCTTATAGATTGGAGATTAGAGAAGAAAAGAAAAAATTAATAACATATAAAAATAAAATTTATGGCTCAAGCAACAATCACATTCGAAGATGTTCAAACGAATGGTGGAAAAAAGGTAAAACTTATCAAAATCGCCGGACAGCTCGATGAGAGCAATGTCGATGAGGAGGCGAAGAAAATCTATACCGTTATTGAACAAGGCGGCGCAGGTATTAATTTGATATTTGAGTTTAGCGGACTTGAGTACATGAATAGTAAATCTATCGGTTATTTGACCGATTGGTATAGCAAAGTTTCCGCAGGTGGCGGAAAGGTCGTTATCGCGCAGGCAAAGAGCAATATCGTTGATATTTTGCAGGTTGTTGGTTTAACTCAATTGATTACTACTTATCCTACTGTTGAAGAGGCGAAGTTGGCGGTTGTATAGAGGAGATAGCTAGTAATGGTAGGTTGTAGAGAAAAAGAAGATTGGTGTTTCTTCAGAAAGCGCTATTGCTTGTCATTTGTTCGTTACAAAGAGTGCTTGATGCTATTAAATCTTGGATTGTAGATGTCATGGTTTCTAGTTCGGTTTGGTCAATAGGACTGACATCTCCTTCTGTTTGTGTGCTTGTTTTTGCAAGTTCAGTTGCTGTCATCAGTACTCCTGGGTTTTGACATATAGTATTTATCAAAACTTGTTCTGGGGTTATTGTGTCTTGTATTAGTTGTCGGACTACGTCAATTCCTTCTTCGATGACAATTCCTGTCATAAGTACTAATGCAAATTCAAATTTTGATAGTCTTCTTGTTATTATTATTCTCGTTATGTCCGTTATGTCCGTTCTAGTCATATGCGGTACGAATGATTGGCCTGTTCCTCCTTCAGGTGTTTCCATTTTATAAATGAGTTATAGATTTGACGCGAATAATACCGCTTCTTCTTCTTCTTGTCAAGTGATTGATCTAGCTTGTAGGTTATAACTTGCAATAATGAATTTTCGAGCTGCTGTTATCTGTTTGCTAAATCTGTTCTCCTGCTTTATATTTTCCCCGTATATAATTTATTTAAATGGACGGTCTTAAGGTAGCAATCATCGCTGATTGGTTAACGGATTCCGGAGGGGCGGAAAAGGTGGTTTTTGCCATGCATAAAATGTTTCCGAATGCGCCGATTTTTACATCGGTTTATAATGAGAAAAGTTTGCCTGAATTTAAGGATGCGGATGTTAAGACTTCTTTTTTGCAAAAATGGCCGATGGCAAAAAAGAAACATCAATGGTATTTGAAATGGATGCCAATGGCTTTTGAGCAATTTGATCTTGGTGAGTACGATATTGTTCTTTCAAGCTCTCATTCGTGCGCCAAGGGGGTGATAACCAAGCCCGAGACGATGCATATCTGTTATTGTCATACGCCGATGAGGTATGTTTGGGACGATTGTCATAGGTATATCCGTGAATATCCGTGGCCAAAGGCGATTAAGAGTATTGCGCCTTATGTGCTTCATGATATTCGTTTGTGGGACAGGTTGGCTGCAGAGAGGGTGGATTATTTTATTTCTAATTCCAATTATATAGGCGAGAGAATTAAGAAATATTACAGAAAGGATTCCAAGACGATTTATCCGCCTGTTGATACGGAAGGTTTTTATGAATCAAAAGATGTTTCTCCTTTTTATTTGGCGGTTGGGCGGCTAATTCCTTACAAAAGATTCGATATCATAGTTGAGGCTTTTAATCACTTGGGATTTCCTTTAAAAATTGCCGGTAATGGGCCGGAAATGAAACGACTCAAGAGAATTGCGAATGATAATATTGAGTTTTTGGGATATGTTAAGGATGAGGAGCTTAGGGAGCTTTATTCCAAATGTAAGGCGTTTATTTTCCCACAAGTTGAGGATTTCGGGATTGCGCCTGTTGAGGCGATGGCTTCCGGTAGACCTGTTATCGCTTATGCCGAAGGCGGTGCGCTTGAGACTGTTTCAGATGGAGTTAGTGGAATGTTTTTCAAGACTCAATCCGCCGAGGCTCTTATCAAGGCAGTTTTGAAATTTAAGGAAAGGAAATTCGACTCTTTTAAAATTAAAGAGAGTGTTAAGGATTTTTCGCAACAGAGGTTTGAGAATGATCTTAAAGGTTTTATTAAGAAAAAATGGAGTGAGTTTCATAAATAATTAACTTTTATTTTTATGGATGTACGAAATTATCTATCGTTTTTATGGAGAATTAAGTGGAAGGCTATTGTTGTTGGAATTGTTTGCGGAGTGAGTGCTTTTGTTTATACATCTTCTTTTTCGGAAAAGTCTTACGAGGCAATTGTATTTATGTCTATCGGTATGGAGCAGGGTGTTTATCCTGATCAGGCTGAAGCTTTTGGTGCGAGAGGTGTGACTGAAGCGGATTACTATTTCGCGCAGACTGTTCAAGGCTGGAGTATGGATCCTTCTTTTGGTGATCAAGTTAATGAGCGTGTTTCGGGGAGTGTTTCCGTGACCGCAAGACAACAGGAAAGGCAGAATGTGATTTTTAGTATTATCGGTAATGATGAGGAAATTGTTAATTTGGCGGCTACCGCCACTGTTGATGAGTTGACCGAAAGATTGGCTTCTTATAACGGAACGATGGAGACTTCTTATAAGGTCGCGAATCCGGAAATTACGATTTGGACTCATGAGCCCAAGGTTTTATTTAACGGCTTGATTGGGTTTTTGTTTGGTGTTTTATTGGTTGTTGGTTTCTATTTGGTTTATGAGTATTTTACCGGTACGGTTTCTTTTGCTTTTCAGGCTGGTGAGGTTTTTGGTAAAAAATCTTTATGCGCAATTGATGTTTGCATACGCAAACAGGCTTATAGTAGAGGGCCGTTCCGGCCTGTTTGTTGCGAAAAACAGATGGGGGAGAAGCTCAAGTTTGTTTCCAATGTGATTAATAAAGGGGTGTATGTTTTGGGTGTTGGTATGGATTTGAGTGCGATTAAGGGAGATATTGAGGAGGTTATTGATGGCAAAGTCGTTTCCGGCGAGTTTAAAAAAGGTGATTATTTGTTGTTTGTGAAAGTTGGTTGTGCGAAAGAGAAAGACCTCGAATTTTTGAAAAGATTTGCGGACTCGGTGGAATGGGTTGAGATTTAATTGTTAATCAGATGAAAATCGGAATTGATTTAAGGGCGCTTTTATCCGGAAAAGTTAGTGGTGTGCCGATTTTCACAAGAGAGGTTGTTGTTGAAATGATTAAGTCGAGTGAACATGAATTCGTTTTATTTTTGGTTGGTTGGGATAAGAGATATGCAAAAATTTTTGACCAGTTTGATGGGCCGAATGTGAAGAAGATTTTTTGGCGAGTTCCGAATCGGATTTTTAATTTTTCTCAGTTTTTTATGCCTTGGCCGAAGGTTGATCTTGGAGTTGATGTTTTTTTTATGCCTGATATGAGACCGATTAATTTACCTAAAAAAGTTAAGAAAGTTTGTATGTGTCATGACCTTTCTTATTTGAGATTCCCGCATTTTTTTTCGCTTAAAAGTCGTTTTTGGTATCTGTTGAATAGACCGAAGAAATATTTCAGAGAAGCTTCGAAAGTTATTTCTGTTTCGCATTTTACCGTGCGTGAAGTTAAGGAATTGATTGGGGTTGAAAGCAGTGTGGTTTACGAAGCGCCCTGTTTGTCTGGCGGAAGTGGCGAGGTGGTTAAGGGGAAATATTTGTTGTCATTATCTACTATCGAACCAAGGAAAAATTTGAAACGAGTGATTGAAGCTTTTGAGAAGGCTGATTTAGATGGTGTTGAGTTGATTGTTGCCGGTGATTTTGATAATAGGGTTTTTGCCAAATTAAAATTACCCGAAGTGAATTGTGTCAGGTTTATCGGGCATGTTCCTGAATCTGATAAAGAAGCTTTATATAAATCGGCTTTGGGGCTTGTTTATGTTTCTTTATATGAAGGGTTTGGGTTGCCCGTTCTTGAAGCTTTTCAGTGCGGGTGTCCGGTTTTGACTAGTAAAGATAGTCCTATGCAGGAGATTGCCGGCGATTTGGCGATTTATGCGGATCCCTTAGATATTGTGGCGATTTCAGATGGTATGAAAAAGCTTGTTTCTTTGAATGGTGATAGACAAAAACTGATTGCGAAAGCAAACGAATTTAGTTGGGAGAAAACGGCGAAAGAAATTTTACTTATCCTTTCGGAGGTAGTCGTTGATAAAAATTGATGCTGTTGTTGCGACAGGTACCGCCAGAACTATTCCGAGGATTCCAAGAAGTTGGTATCCTATAAGCACGGAAATCATTATTACGACAGGTTTTAATCCAACAGCTTTTTTCATTATTACCGGAATTAGTATGTTTCCTTCTATTTGTTGAATGAGAATTATTAAACCCAATACCCATAAAACGAGCCATGGAGATTCATTAAATCCAATAAGGATAGCCGGTATTCCTGCAAGAATTGGCCCTATAACCGGTAAGAGTTCCGCTAGTCCTCCCATCATTGCAAGCGTTATCGCGTAATCGATTCCAAGAATCCAGAACCCTGTTAAATAAAGAATGAACATACAACCCATGAGCATGAGTTGACCGCGCAACCATTGGCCGATTTTACCTTTTATTTTTTCGGATTTTTCTATTATGTAGTCTGTGTATTTGATTGGGAAGAGCGATTTAATAAATCCATCCACACTTCCTTTATCTGTTACCAAAAAGAACGTAATGATTAATACGAGAATTGCATTGAATATCCCATTGAAAACTATTTTTATTGCTGTCCATGTGTTGCCCGCGACATTTTGGAGTTGTCCCGCTATTTTTTCGAGAGCGGCTTGTATGTTGTTTATTACTGTTGCTTGATCTATTCCAGCCAAGGCGTCGTGAATTAAAGGCGTTAATTTGTCTGAAAAAGGTAGGTTTGTGAGTGCTTTCCCTTCGGTTATATTAGTGATTAATTGTCCTGCGGATCTGGCTATTTCCAGAAGTTGTTCTGCTACTATAGGTATGAGATTTGATATGAAAAATACAATTACTCCAATCATCATTAGGTAAATTCCAAGTACACTTATTGCGCGTGGAATTCTTCTGTTTTCTAGTTTGTTAACTGTTGGTTCGATTGCGGCATAGAAAAGTATGGCGACAAAAAGTATCAGGAGAATGCTTTTTATTTCATAAATGAATTTGCTTGCGAAATATAAAAGCATGATTACGAGAGTTGCTTTTGCTACGCTTGCAATTGAGAGATTTACTGTTATTTTCTCGGGCTGTTTTGACTTTGGTTCAGCATATTCTTTTTTAATATGGTCTTCTTCGTATTGTTCTATTTTGCTAATCTCGTTAATCTTTTCTTTTATCTTTTGGATTCGTTTTTTCGAGCCTGAAATAAATTTTCTGAAATGTTGGATTGGCATGTGGATAGGTTAGTAGCTTGTAGTAAGTAGTTAGTAGTTAGGGGAAGAGTGGATTTCGGATTGCTTATGTCCTATGGCTTACGACTTATGTCTTTCTATGCAGTTAAAGTTGTTTGGACTATGTTTACAAGGATCCAAGCGAAAGCAGATAATGCAAGTCCGATAAGGGCATACATTACCGTTTTTTTGCCTTTTTCTTTGTCTTCTGTGAGACCTCCCCATGCGTAAAAATATCCGCCTAGGATTGTGAATAGCACGCTGATAATTCCGGCTATTCCTATTGCGAATTCAATAAGTCTTGTTACATAATAAGGGAGCATCCAGAGATGCATGTCGCCGGTTTTGATGCCGCAAGCGAGAACTTCTTCCCAGCATGGTTCTGCAGTTATTCCATAACAGATGCTGTTTTTGTATTTTTCTCTTTTTTCTTCATCTGAATTAACATCGTCAAGTATGGTTATACATGCGCTATCTGAAAAATCGTCAACTCCGGATGGTAATATCGTTGTTCCCGCTGCAAATGTCGGTTGTACGACGCTAAACAATATTATTCCGGTCAGAATAGTAATTGTTATTTTTTTCATATTTGTTTTTTAATTTTGCGGATAGAGTTTTCTAACGAAAAACAACTTAATCATATAGCCACTGGGATCGTTAGCGCTTCCCGTGGCTGACATCCTTGCGTTTGGATTATAGCAGATTGTCGAAAATTGCAGAACCAAGTCGTACCTGTGTCGAACCGTGTTTGATGGCTTCTTTATAATCTTGGCTCATTCCCATTGATAGTTCTTCCAGGTTGTATTTATTTTTGAGTTGTTGCATTTTCGAGAATTGTGCTTGTGTTATTTTTAGATTATTTGTATCTTCCGCAATTGCCATTAGACCTTTAAGTTCCAGATAGGGAAGGTCTTTTATTGTTTTTATTAATGTTTCAATGTCCTCTTCAAGTATTCCGCTTTTTTGAGGTTCGCGACTTATATTTACTTGAATGAAAATTGGCATTTTTTTTCCAAATTTCCCCGCTTGTTTATTGATTTCATGAGCGAGTTTTTCCGAATCGACGCTTTCTATTAAATCGAATAACTCAACAGCTTCTTTAGTCTTGTTCGTTTGAAGGTGACCGATTAGATGTTTTTTTATGTGTTTTGGTAGATGTGGGAATTTTTCGCGAGCTTCTTGTATGCGGTTTTCCCCTATTATATCAATCCCGCAATTTAAGGCTTTCAAAATATTTGGGATTGTTTGGCCTTTTGTTACAACCATGATTGTGATATTTGAAGGAATTTCATTCTTTAATCTGTCTATATTTTGTTTTATATATGTCATGTGCAAATTTGTGAATTGCGAATAGATGAAACTACTGTTATGATTTTAACGGTTTTTATAAGATAAGAAAACTGTTTAAATGCTTCCAATAGTTGCAATTGTCGGTAAACCAAATACCGGTAAATCGACACTTTTTAATAAGTTACTCGGTCAACGAAGGGCGATTGAGTCCGAAATCGCTGGGACTACTCGTGATAGATTGATGTGTAAAACGCGTCTTAACGAATATCAGGCATATCTTGTTGATACAGGTGGTATTACTGTTGCCGAAGGCGATTCCATTGAGGCGAATGTTAAGGAACAGGCTAAAATTGCTATTGATGGTGCTGATATTATCGTGTTTGTTGCCGACGGGAGTAAGGCTTTAAGTTCGGAGGATTTTAATGTTGTCGATATTCTTAGGAAGTCAGGTAAGCCGATTATCTTGGTTGCGAATAAATGTGATAATCAGGAAATCAGAGATAATGTTTATAGCTTGTCGGAACTTGGATTTGGCAATGCGGTTCCTGTTTCAGCGTTGCATAAGTTTGGGCTTGATTCGCTTGTTAAATATATTGAAGATGAAATTGAGGAATTGGGTTTCGATAAGAATGTTCCAATCGATGAATTTAAGACGATAAGGGTTAGTTTTCTTGGAACTCCGAATGTTGGAAAATCATCCTTGATAAATGCTATTTTGGGGAGAAAAGAGGTGATTGTTTCGGATGTGCCTGGTACGACTCGTGATTCTGTCGAGGTTGAGATGAAATATAAGGAACATAGGTTTGTTTTTGTCGATACGGCCGGAGTGCGAAAAAGTGGAAAAGTTGAGAAAGGTATTGAAAAATTTAGCGTGCTTAGAAGTTTGCGTGCGATTGAAGATTCTGATGTGACTGTTTTGGTTTTGGATTATTCAAAAGGGATTATAAGTCAGGATATGCATATCTCCTCCGAGATTATTGAGAGAGGTAATGGTCTTGTTCTAGTTGTGAACAAAAGTGATCTCATGGATGAACCGAAGAAGAATGAAGATTGGTTTATAAGTACGGTTTTATATAAATTCGATTTCTTGCCTTGGGCTCCGCTTGTTTTTACTTCCGCTAAAAATAAAAAAGGTATTGGTGGATTACTTGATGTTGTTGCTAATTGTTATAACGAACGAGAAAAGAAAGTCTCACAAAGTGATCTTAAATTTTGGCTTGAAGAAACTATTGCGAAACATGAACCTGCAGGAAGTTATCATGGTAAAAAGAATAAGATTTTATCAATAAAACAAGATGGTATTAAACCACCGAGTTTCACTGTTAGAACTAGATATCCCGGTAGTATACATTTTTCTTACAAGAGATATTTGGAAAATAAACTTAGAGAAAAGTTTGGGTTTAATGGGACGGCGATAAGAATAGATTTTCGTTAATTATTGTTTTCGCAAATGGCTTCACTTTCTGATTTTCTCGAGCTAGCATGTACGCTCTCGAAAATCTGGAAGCGTTGCAGATATTTGCTTAATCAATAATTAACTCTTATTTTTCTGCTCCTTACTTCCTACACTATTTCTGCAACTTTCTTCTCCCACCTCTTCCTGTAGTACTCTCTCCTGTCCACATTATGGAATTTGAGTATTTGGTTGCTTATAATTATTGAGGCCTCTTTTTTGTCTAATTCTTCGAGTTTTTTGTGCATGCGTTTAAGTTGCCATTTCTTTAACCATGATTCGATTTTGTTGCCAAGGTTTTTTGATAGTAGATTTTCTTGGAATATTCTTAACGATTTAACGAGTCCTTTATTTTGTCTGTAATGTCTTTTTTGATAATTGACAGGAGTTTGGAAAAATCCAGATAAGTATTTCCTGTTTGTATCTATTAAATCTATATATGTATGGTAGTCTCCCGAGATTGGTTGGAGGTTTTTTATCCAATAAGCAAGATAGATGTCCTGACCTTCAAGGGAGATTTTTTCAAGATTCAAATTGTCTTCTGTGATGTAGAAGCTTAAGCAAAACCTGTTTTTGATTTTTTCTCCGTATCTTCGCGAACCAAACAGATGAGTCCAGAATGTTACGAGTGTTCTGGCTGTGAATATTCTGCCGGGTTTTGTAACTATCAACAGATCTATGTCTGATTTTTTCGTTGGATTATCATAAGACAAATTGTTTCCTACTGCTATCATTCTTATAAATGGAATCATGTCGAAAATTTTTCTGAATCGGTCAATTTTTTTCCAGAGTTTTTTTGCAATTTCTTTTCTTTCTTGGGTTTTTACGAAATTTTCTTCGCGTCCTTTAAGGCAATAAAGCCCGTCCGAATAACTGATTGAAGGACTTTCTCTTAAATATATATCTATTTGGTGAGTATCGGGTGGTAGTTTATATAAATATTCTTCGACTTCGTCTTTTGTTAACGGATAGTCGAATATGTCGAAAAATGCGAAAGTACTTAAGATAGCTTGTTTGAAATTTATCTTGGGATTCGTTACCATGGTATGTGTAGATGGTCAAAATACATACAAATGGTAGCACAAAAATTCCTAAATAAAATCCCTAGTAAGCCCGGTGTCTATAAAATGATTGGTAAAGACGGGGTGGTTTTGTATGTGGGGAAGGCGAAAGATTTGAAAAAAAGGGTTGGATCCTATTTTAGACGCACTGCGGAATTGACTACTCGTATTTTCAAGATGATTTCAAATGTTGTTGATGTGAATTACATCTGTACGGATTCGGAATTGGAAGCAATGGTTCTGGAGCTTAATTTAATTAAGGATTTGCGACCGCGATACAATATTTTGCTTAAGGATGATAAGAATTTTTGTTACATAAAAATTACGACCGGTGAAGATTTCCCGGGGGTTTATATTACGAGAAAAGTTGAGAAAGATGGTTCCAAATATTATGGGCCTAAGACTTCGATGTCGAAAGTGAAACGAACGCTTGATGTTTTGAAAGATTTTTTCAAGTTTAGGGATTGTGATTTGGGTATTAAATCTATGGGTGATGGTGTGGAAGTATATAAAAAGACAATTAAATATCCATGTTTGCAGTATCATATAAATGCCTGTGTCGCGCCGTGTATCGGTGTTTGTAAAAAGCAGGATTATGGTGTGCTTATCGAGGGAGTTACGCGCTTTTTGGATGGAGATAGTGATTGGATTGTCGATATGTTGAAAAAGAAAATCGAGAGTGCCGTTAAGGATAGGAAATTTGAAGAGGCGGCGAAAATTCGCGATAAGATTTCGGCGATGAATGATATTTTGGAGCGACAAAAAATTTCAAATGTTTCCGATGTGAATCAAGATGTTGTTGGGTTGTATGTCGGACTTGGTAAAGTTTTTGTGAATTTGTTTATTGTTAGAAACGGAAAACTTACCGATAGTGAAAATTTTATTTTGAATGCAAAGGATGCGAGCAGTGATGATTTGGATGAGGTTTTGATTAGTTTCTTGAAGAATTATTATGGAGAATGTAAAAGTTTGCCGGTTTCGGTTCTTGTACCATTCGATATTTCCGAAAAAATTGAGCTTGAGAAGTGGCTTGGTGTGAAAATTGTTTCTCCGAAGAGGGGAGAGAAGAGCGAGTTGGTTGATATGTCTTGTAAGAATGCCGAACATTTTTGTAGAAAAATGACTGTCAAATGGGAGTCTGAGAATAAATTTGATCCGAAAGAGGTTCTTTTGGAGATTTCCAAAACTCTTAAGATTGATAAAAAAATAAAAAGGATTGAGGGTTATGATATTTCGCATTTGAGTGGTGAATTTACCGTTGGATCGATGGCGGTTTTTGAGAATGGTGAGCCGAAAAATGGTGATTATAGGAGTTTTAATATTAGAAGCTTGAAGGATAGGAAAGTTGATGATTATGCATCTTTAATTGAGGTTCTGAGCAGGCGACTTAAATACTTGTATGCGCCTTCGATTTCCGGTATTTCTGTCAGAAAAGGATTGAAAAAGGATAAGGAAAAAGTCGAAGCGATTTTAAAGAAAGAAGATTTGTATTCGGATGAGATGGTTATGAAAGATTTTTTGTTGCTTGAGGTTGATGATGAAATCGTTGGAACTGGAAGGTTGATTCATAACGGTGATAAAGATGTGATTTCTTCTTTGTGGGTTTCGCCAAAAATGCGCGGTAAACATCTTGGACATCTTTTGCTTCATAGTCTTGTCGGCAGGTCTAAATGCAGGAGAATTTATATTGGATGTAAAAAAGAGAATGCGGATTTTTATGAAAAATTTGGGTTTAGAGTTTTGAAAAATGTTCCTGAATTTCTTAAGAAAGCGACTGTACATTGTACGGATACTTGCGATCTAATTGAGTATTTCGTTTATGAGAAAAACGAAGACAAATCTCTTTTGTCTAAGCCCGATTTGGTTTTGATAGATGGTGGGAAGGGGCAATTGTCATCCGTTGCGAAAGTTTGGGGAAATTTTAACTCAAAAATCCCTCTAATATCTCTTGATAAAAGCGGTAAGAAAATATTTGTATTTGATGGTAATATAAAAGAGACTGATATTAAGGCGGATTCGAATGTTTTTTATTTGCTTATGAGAGTGATTGATGAGGCGCATAGGTTTGCAAATAGCCTTCGTGAGAAAAAACATATTAATTTTCTAACAAAATAAAACTATGACTCTTCGAGAAAAACTTGTTGCCGACTTAAAAGAAGCAATGCTTGCCAAAGATGAACTTAGGGTTTCAACGCTTCGTATGTTCAAGGCGGCTGTTATGAAATTTGAGGTTTCTGGTGCGGAAAAGAAAGAGGCTACGGATGATGAAGTAACTTCTATTCTTAAAAAAGAGTTTAAATCCAGAAAGGATTCGATTGAGCAGTTTAGGGCTGGTAATAGGGAAGATTTGGCCAAAAAAGAGGAAGCTGAAATGAAAATTCTTGAGGTCTATATGCCCGAGCAGATGAGCGAAGATCAAGTTAGAGAGATTGCACGACAGGTTATTGCGAAAGTTGGAGCAAGTTCTATGGCTGATATTGGTAAGGTTATTGGTGCGTTGATGGGTCAGGTGAAAGGGAAGGCTGATGGGGGGATTGTGAATAAGGTGGTGAAGGAACAGTTGGAGAAGTTGGGCGAAGTGACATAGTGACATAGTTATGAAAAAGATTTTTGTTGTTTACAATCCGGTTTCAGGAGCTAGGAAATTTCGCAATGTCGAGAAAATCATTCGTGCTCGGCTTGAAAAGTTGTGTTGTGTTTATGATTGGTATGAGACTAAGAAAGGTGATAATGATTTTCCTGCGCTTAAGGCCGGTGGATATGATTTGGTTTTGGCTTGTGGAGGCGATGGGACGGTCTCTATGGTCGCAACTTATTTGTTTAAAAATAAGCTCGATATTCCTTTTGGAATTGTTGGGATTGGTTCAACTAATTTGTTAGCGTTTTCTTTTTTTATTCCCGTGATTGATGTTGGGGATGCGGTTGAATTTGCCGTTACCGGTGAGGCGAAAAAAGTCGATATAGGTATTGTTAACGGGGAGAAAGTTATGTTGATAGGGGCGGGAAAGGGTTATGACAATGTTTTTATGAGAGGAGCTCCTCGTGAGCTCAAGAGAAAGATTGGTTTTTTCGCTTATGTTTGGAGTTTTCTGACAACTTATTTGGCGCATCCGAGATGCGAATATCGTGTGACTGTTGATGGGGTTGTGCATCATGTGGTTGCGAAGGTGGTTTTTGTTTTTAATTATTTAAGATTCAGTTCTGAAAAATGGGGAGTTGGTTTTAAGCCGGATGACGGTTTGCTTGAAGTTGTTGTTGTTAATCCATCGAGTTTTTGGGATTTGTTTAAGATGTTGGTGTTTTTCGTAATGAGAAGGAAAACAAAAAAACATCCTAAGGTTAAATTCTTCGAAGGGAAGCATATCGTAATACATTCAGAGCGTGAAAGAGGGTATCAGGTGGATGGAGAAGTCTTTGATGGAGGAGATTTGGAAGTTAAGGTGATTGAGAAGGGTTTGTCTTATTCCACTTCATCCAAATAGCATTTCTCGCAATACACTATTTCCGGTTTTTCCGGGCCGTATGTGCTCATTATCGAAGTATGGCACTTAGCGCATTCTCGTGGATACAATATTTTTGGATTTTTCTGTGCCATTCTTCGCTTGTGGCGACATTTCCAGCACTCTCTCGGTAATGCCAATCCCATCTGTTTATAAAACTTGAGTTCTTGTGGAATTAACTTGTGATTTTTCCCGCATGTCGGGCAGATCATAACTTGGTTTATAATATCGTCTTTTACCTCTTTGATATTGTCCGGTAGTTGGTCAACGGTTAATCCGTTTTTTGCCGCTTTGTTTTCTTCGTCGCGCCATTTTAATCCTCGCGCTAGCGCGTTTTCTTTTGTTAAATAGAAATATTCCTCTGCAACGCTCTCGTTATATGCGAAAGGGGAGAGTGTTATTGGGAAAAATTGACCGTATTCTCCTGTCTGCATCATGTGTTCGATAATTTTTGCTACAAGTATGTCGAATTCTTCTTTTGTGTATTGTTTATTTAAAATGCAATTATGCTTTCCGCGCATACCGATGCATCCGAACAGGTCTTTGCTGTTCAAACAAAGATCACAATATTGAAGATTGTAACATCCTTCCCATGCGTTCATTGTGAACTTGCAGTTCTGCATTTTGTAGGCGGTGGAGACCATTTCGTAGCAAAGTTGAGATTCGACGCCTACGAAATCCCAATCATAAGAATCTGTTACGCCGAAAACCTGGGTTGCGAATTTAACATCTTGAAGATCGTGGCTGTCGAAACAGAATTTTGCATTTTTAGAGTTTTGTAAATAGTCTCCTATGCACTCTTCGCATTTGATATTTTCGAGTAATTTTCTCGGGAATTTGAGAGTTGCCAGTCTGCATTTTTCAAAAGAGGCTCTTAACCCAGCGTAAGATCCCATATTTAATTCGGCTTTTGCTTTTTCGAATTCTTCTTTGGAAACTTTTTGATTAAAGACTTGATATTCCTTGTTCCTAAGGTTTGCACAACCTATACAGTTATGGCAGTTGCGCATGTCGTAACAGAAGTAAAGTTCGCTTGATTCCGCGCATTTTTGGCAAAAGAAGCACTTGGTGCATTTCTTGGCGTCCAATGTTTCGTAACATTCGGTTGAGTGTTCGGTCATGTCAAAATCCACGCAGTGGAAGTTCTTGACGCTGAAACGTCCATACATACAGTCTTCGTTGTAATCGGCTGTAAATACAAGGTATGAATTTTTGTTACCGAGAGAGTAATTGGTGTAGTCCGAATTCTCATTATTTATTCCGTTCAGAGCCATTCTCGGTACCTCTTTTTGCAGTTCCGCGAATTGATCGAAAAACGTCCTGTTGAAGTCAAAATCTCTTCCGTATTTGAAAGGATCCCAGCGATCAGACCACCATTCTTTATTGCTATAAATTTTATAAGGTTTTTCCGGTGAATACATCGAAATTATTTCTTCTCCCGAGAAGTCGCATTTTCTTTTGTAGAGATTTAATTCGTTTCGGAAAGAAAGTCTTCTGATTTGTCGGCATAGGGGACACCAAGTTGGTTCAGGGATTTTGATTTTCTTATAAAATTCTGAGTCTTGAGGTTCGATTTGAAATTGCTGGTTGCAGTTTGAGCAGGTGGTCATGTCCAGTAGGGTTTATAAGTTTAATTATTCTCATAATAGGTTAGTATCATTAATTTGCTATGTCATCTTTAATTAGCTCTTTTCGAATCGAAGTCTTCAAACGCGATTGTTACACTTTCGACTCCTAATTCTTGGCGCAAAGTGTTGATGATCTCGTTCGAGTGATTCCCGAGAATTTGACGGGCATATCTTGGTGTATCCCAGCAGTCGTAGTTTCGTCTCAAGAAAGTTACTGTTGCCGATCGATTGTTTTCGTTGGCGGAAACAGATATTCTTATGCCTCCTCCCATTGTTAACGTCCCGTTGATTCCGTGTACATGGTCGGGATTTGCTGATGCTATTTCGCATGTACCATTTTCTTTCCGAATTCGATTAGCTAATCTGCAAATCTGTTCATTCCCACCGCGGTAAAGATATGTTGAAGGGTTTTGTCCCCAGCCAATATGGAATTCGTTGCTATCACTTGGTAGTATTACTACCCAATTATTCTGGAGTTGGCCGTTAAAACTATTCCTGTATGGATTTAATGCGTCTTCTTGTGAATCACTGATATGAATCCTTAAAGGTTTTACTGTAGCTTCTTTCATCCTTTCCGTCATCGTCAATGATTTTTTCAGTTCTTCTCGCGATGATGTTAATTCGCCAGACTCGATGTTTGCTCTGTCTGCTGTCTCTATGGCGTTTTTGTATATGTTTGGATCCGGATCGTCGGTTTCCAAATATTCTTCTCGTAATCTTTCTGTGAGTCTTTTGAAAAATATTTTTATGGTTTCGGTGTCGTATTCCGATGGCAACATAAGTGGTGTTATTTTAAGAGAAACAATCAGTCTTGTTAATAGCTCGCGGATTTCCGATTCAAGGTTTTTTTGTGATTGTTCAACTGTTGGTATTGTACTTATGTCGCGCTCTAATTGTTCGACGAGTTTGCTGTATTTAGAGTAGGCCCCTGCTTTTAGGCGAAGCGATTGCATTCTTTTTTGATCACTTAGTATAGTTTTTGTGTCATATAGTTTATCTAACTCGAGCTTTGTATTGGCGAGTTCTTCCATGATATTAAACAACTCCCGCAATACTTGTTCATAAGTCATTATTGCGTCTACCCGAGTTGAGGTTGCGTCAACCATTGTAGTTACTGCTTCTGCTTGGGGTTGCAGTCCTGCTTGTTTCAGGTTGTTTTGTGCTATGTCCGTGGCAAGATGTTCCGGTTGTTGAGATGTATACATGTTGTTGAATTAATTAATGATAGTGGAACATAATAAAGCGGTTTCACAAGAGCGTCAAAATGTTTAGACTTGGTATCTATTCCGTGTTGTGAGGATTCGCGCGGTTAACAGATTGCTTGTGTTTTCTTTTTAAGTGTGATATTCTGTTGTCAGAATTATTGACAATAACGTTTCCCATATGGATTTGCAAAAAACGCTAGAACGTATTGGTTTAAGCGATAAAGAGGCTTCCGTGTATCTGACGCTTTTAGGGTTTCAGGAAGCTCTCCCGAGTGTTATTTCGCGCAAATCCGGAGTTAAAAGACCTACTACCTATGTAATTCTCGAGTATCTTGAAAAAAGGGGGCTCGCGAGCCATGTAAAGAAGGGAACGACTCTTTATTATAGGGCTCTTAATCCTTATGCTCTTCTTGAGGATCAGCATCGGAGATATAGCGATTTAGAGAGGGCTTTGCCTGAACTTGTCGGATTACATGAAAAATATGCGGCTATCCCCCAAATGACCGTTTACGAGGGAAAAGAGGGGATTGTTGAAATAATGGAAGACACTTTAAAAACCTCCACCGAGCTTTTATGCTGGGCGGATGTTATTTCTTCTGCTACTACTCTTCTGAAGGATTATTATAGGTCGTATGTTGATACGAAGGTTAAACGTAAGATTTGGTTGCGTGGTATCTTTTGTTATGACAAATTGGCCTTGGAGTATAAGAAAAGGGGAGAGGAGGAGCTTCGCGAGGTTTATTTGATTCCAAAGGATAAATTTCCTTTTAAAAACGAAATCAATATATATGACGATAAGGTTGCGATCGTGTCACATCAGGATAAGGTCGGTGTGATAATCCAAAATAAGAATATTGCCGATACGCAGAGGTCTATTTTTAATTTCGGATTTGAGTATGCAAAAATTCTCGAGAAGGGTATTTTGACCAAGGAAGATATTAAATATCTTGGTTAATTTTGCTTAACAATTCTTGCAGGGTTTCCGGCTATAACAACATTATCCGGGAAGTTTTTCGTAACCACGGCTCGGAATCCTATTACTGAAGAGTTTCCTATTTGGCATCCTTTAAGTATTACAGCTTGTCCGCATATCCATGTTTTAGCTCCAATGCTAATGGGTTTACTTTTTTCATTACCATAAAGTATATGATTCGGGTCTTCAAATGTATGAAAATCTGTATCCATGATGATTGCGCTTCCGATTAAGCAGTCATCTCCGATTTCAATTGATGTTTCGCAGTGGCATGTGATCCCGTTAAGTCTTGTGTTTTTACCTATTTTTATACTTGCTGTTTTTTTGTAAAAATTGAAGTAATTTGGTTCTTCGTGAGCCCAGAGATTTGAGTTGTCGTCGATATATAATTTGCCATGTCCTTTTATTTTAAATCTGTGATTTATTATTATGTTTTTGCCAAAAAATATTCTGTTGTTATATCTGATTTTATAGTATGCGATAAATATTTTGCTTAATAGCAAAGCGATTTTTTTCTTCATATTATTTTCGGCATTCAAATAGGCATGAGAAACATCCGGCAATACTTAATCCATCTGTGCATTTGGCAAGATCGGTTTCGGTTGCCGTTCCGGAATCGATGCGTTCCGATGAATAGAGTGAGCAGAAGTAATCTTGGTAATAATCGGTTTTTTGCAAATCATATAGATATTCAGTGCAAGCTTCTTCGGCTGTTCTTGAATCATAAACGATGTCGCCTTGTGGGATTGAGCGCATGACCGGTAGTAGTTCGTCATCATGTGTGTGTGTTGAAAGCACATAGTAGCTTGTACCAAGTATGATTACAGCTGTGATTGCCAGTATGATTAGTTTTCTAGACATGGATATAATTTTTGATTACGATTTAATTGTAATTAATAAACTTGAAAATGGACAATAATAATTTCGAACAAATAATACGAAAAGCTGTTAAAGCTAGTAAAATAAGGCTTTTAATTGCCGGTTTTATGATAGCTCCATTAGGAGCTTTTATGGTCTATTTGCCAAACATTGATGATACTGCGAGCACGGCTGTTTCAATTTTAGTCAGAATCCTGGGGGTATTCTTTTTTTTAGTTGGAATTTGTATGTTTTATGTTGTGAGAAAATCCGATAGAATACTGAATTCCATCTATGGGAGTCCTGAGACATTGGTTTGGATTTTCAAACAAGATGTCGTGTATAAGTCCGGGGCAAGAACCAATAATTCCAATATTATGTTTAATTTTTCCGATGGAAAGACTGTTCCACTTAATCTTAGTGCTAATTTGGCAGATGAGGTTTTGGTTTATTTGATGGGGAAACTTCCGAAAACCAGATTCGGGTATAGTGAAGATATACAGCTCCGGTACAAACAAAATCCTGGATCTTTGATTAAAAGTTGATAGTATGTTTGTTTTTTAAATAAAGGAGATTGCATGTGCAACCAACTTTATAATTGCGCTCTTTCTTTGCGCTAGTGGCGGAACGGACGGGATTCGAACCCGCGACCTCCACAGTGACAGTGTGGCGTTCTAACCAGCTGAACTACCGCTCCACTATTTTTTTTTACGGCTATAGAAAGCAATAATGCTCCCCGTAGCTTGCGTGCGCAAATTTACCTTACAAATTTTCTCTTTGCAATAGAAAAAAATCAGGTAAAATCTCTGTGCTAGCCGAAGTGGCGGAATTGGTAGACGCGCACGACTCAAAATCGTGTTCTCGTAAGGGAGTGAGAGTTCGATTCTCTCCTTCGGCACCATCTTTACAATCAGTTGTTTTTAGATGAATGTGTAGAGTACAGTGTTTAAGTTATGTGAGTTTGAGGGTATTGATTTTTGTTCTAAATTATTATATAAACATATACTATTTAACCTAAAATTCCTTATGGAAAACACAGGTGGCGGGAAAAGTGGCGGTATCGTGTGGATGGTAAGTACATTCGCATTGATAGGTATCCTTATAGGATTGGGAATATCTTCATTGGATGGTGGGTCTGTTTCGACTACCGTTATTGATCCAACAACTGGAACGGGTACAACTGAAGTTGTTTTGCCTGATGCCGAAGATGATGCTGTGCTTGGTGATGCCAATGCTCCGGTTACAATTATAATGTTTAGTGATTATGAGTGTCCGGCTTGTTATTATTTCGAAACTGAGATTTTCCCTTTAATAAAGGCTGATTTTATTGATACCGGTAAAATTAAGTTTATTTATAGAGATTTCCCATTGGTTTCCAAGCATCCTATGGCTCATATAACCGCTGAAGCGGCTGAATGTGCCGATGATTATAGTAAATATTACGAGTATCAGGATTTGATTGTTGCCAATTATGATGAATGGTCGACTTATGAAGGTGATATTAATCAGTTATTGACTGATTATGCCGCTACGATTGAAGGTATTGATACGACTGCTTTTAAGGCATGTCTTGATGATGGCAAGTATTATGATGAGGTTGAGGCTGATATGAGCGATGGTAGGGATGCCGGTGTTCAAGGTACGCCATCATTCTTTATAAATGGTCAGAAAATTCAAGGTGTTCCTCCGTATGAGGATTATGTTGATCAGGATGGTCAGTCGAAACAGGGATTGAAGACTATTTTGACTCAAATAGTTGGCGAGTAAGAGGAGTTATTCGGTCTTTCTTTAAAAGCGCGGAGCTGTTAAACTCTCTCCGCGCTTTTTATTTAATCTGTTTATAAGATGTTCTGTGATGAAGTTGAAGTAAAATTCAAGGCTGGTAAAGGTGGTAATGGAGCTTTAAGTTATCGTCGTGAGAAATTTGTGCCAAGAGGAGGTGCGGATGGCGGTAATGGTGGTAAAGGTGGAGATATTATTTTTGTTGCCGATGAGAATTTGAATACTCTTACTGATTTTGCTTCGAGAAAACAGTTCGAGGCGCCGGATGGAGATAAAGGTGACGGAAACAATTGTTATGGTAGAAATGGGGAAGATTTAATATTAAAAGTTCCGGTTGGTACTGTCGTTTATGTTGAAGATGAGCCTTTGGTGGATTTGGTTAAAATCGGGGATCGATTTGTTATCGCGAGAGGTGGTAAAGGTGGGTTTGGCAATTCTCATTTTATCTCAAGTGTTAGGCAAACTCCTGATTTTGCCGAGCTTGGAGAGCCGGGTGAAGTTGTTAAGGCAAGACTTGAACTCCGAATGGTTGCCGATGTTGGTATTGTAGGGCTGCCTTCTTGTGGTAAATCAACTTTGATTTCTCGTGTTTCCAATGCGAAGCCGAAAATCGCGGATTATCCTTTTACTACCCTTATTCCAAATCTGGGAGTTGTTGATCTTAAGCCATTTGGTGGAAGTAAAGGGCAGTCTTTTCTTATGGCTGATATTCCAGGTCTTATAGAGGGTGCATCTGAAGGAAAAGGGCTTGGAGTCGATTTTTTGAAGCATATTTCTCGAACAGGTATTCTTATTCATATGCTTGACGGGACTTCTGGTGACCCGGTTAATGATTATAAAGTTATTAGAAAGGAGCTTGAGCTTTACGATCCTGCCCTTGTTAAAAAGGTGCATGTTATTGTTGTAAACAAGATTGATGTTTTGGATACGGATACGAGAAAAATCATTGTTGATTTATTTGAAGAAGCTTATCCTAAATTGAAGAAGAAGTTGATGCTTATTTCTGCAGTTTCCGGAGAGGGGATTAAAGATTTGGTTTTTAGAATTTGGAAAGAGCTTGAAAAGAGTAGAAAATCTCTTAAAAAAGAGTCTGTTATTGTTAGTGATGAAGTGAAATTGTATCAGCCTCATTTGGATTTGGATCAAAGGGCGATTACGGCGACTCTTGAAGGAGAGGTTAAGGCGGGATGTGTTGATTATCTTGTAGGTGAAATACTTCCTCCGGAAGAGAAGCCTGTTCGCCAGTATTTTAAGGTTAAAGGCAAAAGACTCGAGCAAATAATTAAAATGACCAATACCGATAATGAAGGTGCTATTCGTAGGGTTTATGATATTTTCGATAAGTTTGCTGTAAATAAGTTGTTAAAAAGACTTGGCGCGAAAAAAGGCGATTATGTTAATATCGCTAATGTATTTTTTGAATTCAGAGGATGAAAATATTGATAGGGTTGGGAAATCCCGGGCAAGAGTATGTGAAGACAAGGCATAATGTCGGTTTTATGGTTATGGATTTGGTGATGGAAGAGTTTGGTTTTGATGCGTTTGTTTTGAAATCCAAACTTAAGGCATATATTTCCGAAGGGGTTGTTGGTGGAGAAAGAATCGTGTTGGTTAAGCCGGATACATTTATGAATAAGTCGGGAGAGGCTGTAAATGCGGTTAAGTCGTTTTACAAGGTTGATTTTCCGGATTTGCTTGTGTGTTATGACGATTATGATTTGCCCGTTGGAGAGATTCGCTTTCGAGAGAATGGGAGTGCCGGTACTCATAATGGTATGAAGTCTTGTGTTGAACTTCTTGGTACTCAAGACATTCCAAGATTAAGAATTGGTATAAATAGTGGGATTCAAGTTGAAGATTTGAGCTCTTATGTTTTGGGGAGGTTTTCGGTGGAGGATATGGAGAAAATTAAGCCTGTTTTGCATGCTGCTGTTGAGAAAGTCAAAAATCTACTTGCAATTTAACGGGAAAATCAGTAGATTAAGCGCGTTATATTTTGAAATTTAATCTGACATAAAATGTTTGCAGTAATTGAACTTGGCGGTAGGCAATTTAAGGTTGCCGAAAAAGATGAGTTTATTATCGAGAAACTCGATACTGAAATCGGTAAAAATGTTACGGTTAAGACCGTTGTTTTGTTGGCGAAAGATGAGAATGATATTGAAATTGGTATGCCTTATATTAGTGGTGCGACAGTTGAACTTAAGGTTATGAGTGAAGAAAGAGGAGATAAAATCAGGATTTTTAAGATGAAAGCAAAGGATCATTATGAAAGAAGACAGGGGCATGTACAGAAATATTTCAAAGTTAAGGTTCTTAAAATCACGAAAGTTGCCGGAAAAGTTAAGGTTGAGTCTAAACCTGAGGTTTCTGTGAAAGAACCTGTTGTTAAGCCAATTAAGCCAAAGGCTGTTAAGAAAGCTGCTAAGAAGCAGGTTACAGTTTAGAGATTGCAGATTGTAGATCTTTTGGTAGTTTTGTCGTATAGGAGACCTGCTTTTTTTGAAGGTTTTTGAATGTTAGTTTCTCAGCATGTAGGAATTGACGGTTTATTCCGTATTTTTTGAATTCTTCGTTGATTTTTTTCGTACCATATTTTGTGTCTCCTATAATCGGGTGTCCTATTGAAGCCATATGTACCCTTATTTGATGAGTTCTTCCGGTTTTCAGGTCTACCTCTATGAGCGTACAGTTTTTGTCTTTGAAGATTTTTATTGGCTGAAATTCCGTTATTGATTCTTTTCCTCTTGAATCTACTGTCATTTCTTCTCGTTTAAGTGGATTTCTCATTATTGGCGCTTCTATTCTGCCTTTGTGGTCTATCAAGCCATATACGAGACCTATGTAGGTCTTTTTTACGGTTCTTTTCTCTATTTGACGCGAGAGGTCGTAATGAGAGGAATCGTTTTTTGCTATTACCAGTATCCCCGAGGTGTCTTGATCAAGCCTATGGACTATTCCCGGACGAATTGTGTCTTCTTTTTTGCTTATCGATTTTTTAAGGTGGTAAAGAAGTCCGTTTACAAGTGTGTTTTCTTTATGTCCCGGTGCCGGGTGAACAACAATTCCTGCAGGTTTATTGATTATAAGATAGTCTTTGTTTTCATAGATTATATCTAGGTTCATTTTTTGAGGTTTTGCCCATTCTAGTGGTTTTTTTATTATTTCCACATTTATAAAATCTCCTTCTTTAATTGGCTTGTTTGGTTTGGTTGCTTTCTGATGATTTACTTTTACGAGTCCATCTTTTATTAACAGTTGGATTTTTTGTCTTGTTAATCCTTCCAATGACTCTGTTAAAATTTTGTCTAGTCTGCCTGTGGAGGTTGATTTTATGGTTTTTTTCATTTATTGATTGGAGTTTTGCGAATGAGTGCTTTGCTTCCTTTGCTCTGTAGTATAGAATTTAATTCGACAATTTAAAACAAGTAATTCTTATGAACGATACAAATAAAATTTTTAGCTTGCTTAACAAGGGTACTGTTGATGTGATTGTTAGAGATGATCTTGAGAAGAAATTGAAGAGTGGTAAAAAATTGAGGATAAAGTTAGGGATAGATCCTTCCGGATCGGATTTGCATATAGGGCATATGGTTGTGATTAAGAAGCTTAAGGAGTTTCAAGACTTGGGGCATCACATTTTGCTTTTGTTTGGTAATTTCACCGGGCAAATAGGTGATCCTACTGGTAAATCAGAAACAAGGGCTCCGAAAACGCAAGAACAACTTGAGGCTAATGCTCAGCATTATTTGAAACAGGTTGGTAAAATTCTTGATACGAAAAATGTTGAAGTTGTGTGGAATGCGGATTGGCTTTCCGCAATGACTTTTAAGGATGTTGTTAAGTTGGCTACGCATTTTACTGTGGCGCAGATGCTTGAGAGGGATATGTTCCAGGATAGAATTGCAAAAAATTTACCGATTTCGATGCATGAGTTTTTCTATCCTTTAATGCAAGGTTATGATTCGGTTGCGCTTAAGGCTGATGTTGAGCTTGGTGGTACGGATCAAACTTTTAATTTGCTTGCAGGAAGGGTTTTGCAAAAGGCTTATGGGCAAGAACCTCAAAATGTATTAACCGTGCCTATTTTGGAAGGGCTTGATGGTAAGAAAAAAATGGGTAAGTCTGAAAATAATTACATAGGTGTTAATGAAAGTCCGAAGGATATTTATGGTAAAGCTATGTCTATACCGGATGCTTTAATCTTGAAATATTTCGAATTGGCTACCGATGAGACTATGGATGAACTTGTTGATATTAGGAAACAGTTGGATGGTGGGGTTAACCCAAGAGATATTAAGATGAGGTTGGCTCGAGATCTTGTTGCTTTATATCATGATGAGAAATCTGCAAAAGATGCCGAGGATGAATTTATAAATATTTTCAGAAATAAACAAACTCCGGACGAAATTGAAGAAATGAAATTTTCCAAAAAAGATTGGAATATCGTCGAGCTTATATTTGATGCCAAAATGGTTTCCTCCAAGGGTGAAGGACGAAGATTGGTACAGGGTGGGGGAGTGAAAATTGATAATGTAAAAGTCAGTTCGTTTGAAGATATGGTCGAATTGAATAAAGAAGGAAGGCTTATCCAGGTAGGTAAGCGCAAATTCATTCTTGCTAAAATTAAGTAGTTGTGTGATAATTCAGGCAACCATTTGACTAACAATCTTTCTATATGACAGTTGCAACTGTTCATGTTGGCAAAGACAAGAAAGTTTTGCTGTCCGATTTTGTATCGCTCAAAACTTTACAGAGGATTCAGGATACTCTTGCGCAAGCCTTGAGTGTTTCTTTGGTAATAGTTGATGCTTTTAGTAAGAAGCCTATTACAAAACGCAGTAATATGAGTGTTTTTTGTAGTCATATGCGTAATTCCGAGTCTTTTATTTCCGAATGTAGGAAGCATGAGGCTCATTGTGGGAATATTTGTTTAAATGCTACCAAGTCGTCGGTTTTTGAATGTCATGCCGGGTTATTCGGTTTCACCGTCCCAATAATGCTTAGTGGAAGGATTGTCGCTTATTTTAAGGGTGGGCAGGTTAGGTTATCAAATCCGGATATAGTTAAATGTAAAACTCTTGCCGATATTCATGGTGTTGATTTCGATTCTTATCTTGAAATGTTTTTGGCCATTCCTCTTTTTAGTAAAGAGAAGCTTGATGCATCGATGGATCTTTTGAGTGTAATTGCGAATACCATTTCGAATCTTGCCGTATCCGGTCAAATTGCCAAGAGTAAAGCTACCGAAATTTTATATTTAAATGAACTTTTGGAAAAAGAAGTGTTGAGGAAAACCGAGGAGCTTAGGAAATCCGAAGAGAGATATAGGGGGATTTTTGATAATGCTTTAGATATAATTTATACAATTGATGGTAGTGGTGTTTTCATTGATATGAATGATGTAATTGAGTCTTTGGGGTACTTGAAAGCTGATATTATTGGTAAGCATTTTTCAGAGTTTATTTATAATGATGATTTGCATACTGTTGTAAGTTCATTCCAAGATCTTAAGAGCAGAAAACGAACTACTACCAGGGGTCTTAAATTTAGAATTTTATCGAAGAGTTTAAAACCTGTTTATTTTGAGCTTAACAGTCATGCCGTTTATAACATTGATGGTGATCTCGAAAAAATTGATGGGTTTTTGCATAATGTGGATGATACCGTGAAAATGAATATGCAGTTGAGATCTGTTAAAGAAAAATACAAGGAACTTTTTGATTCCATGAGAGATGGTGTTTATATGGTTGATGAAAATGGAGTTGTTACCGCTTTTAACAAGGCGGCTTTAAATATTCTTGGTTGCGATGGGCTGTTCGACATAATTGGTAAAAATATTGTTGAATTTTACCGCGATCCTTTAGACAGGAAGGCTTTTGTGAAAAAGGTTATGGAAAACGGTTTTGTTGATGATTATGTTCTTAATATTAAGAAAATGGATGGTACGCCGATTTATATTTCCGTTACGGCAAGTGGGCTTAAAGATGAAAATGGAAGGTTTAAGGGTATTGAGGGAGTTTTTCGGGATGTAACTAATCGTGTTGAATTGGAAAAAGAGGTTGTTTTTATGAAAAAATATCTTGATGCTTTGATTTCTTCGGCCGGGCAAGGAATTATAGGTGTTGATATGGATAAAAACATTTTTGTTTGGAATAAGGAAGCTGAAAGAATTTTTGGATATAAAGCTTCCGAAGTTATTGGAAGAGATGTTTCAGTTATTATCCCTCGTGACTGGAGAACTCAAAGATCTGATTT
>Ga0172379_10002115_pt1 | contig 36478 bp, 59 predicted proteins | sample GrowelOW334metaG_FD_119756 | JGI IMG/M metagenome (GOLD analysis project Ga0172379, IMG submission 119756) | Groundwater microbial communities from an aquifer near a municipal landfill in Southern Ontario, Canada - Groundwater well OW334 metaG | ecosystem: Environmental > Aquatic > Deep... | reverse complement strand
GGCGGTACATCTCGGGATCTGCGTAGGCGTCCCCCACGACGATGTTGTGGTCTTGGACGGCGTACGATCGCGTCGTCAGAGCGGCGAGCTGCCAGAGCCAGTGCTTGTTGCCCTCCTCGTCAGGGATCGTCGTGAACTCCAGCCGCACCTGGTACGAGAGCGCGTGGTTGTTGCCGCTCTGCCGTTCCGCTTCGAGCGCCCAGTGTTCCTTGTCGAGCAAGTCCGCAAAGACATTGAGGTCCCGGTGCGGGTAGTCGCTGGCGATCCGGTTCGGAGGCAGGGTTGCGAACTCGCCGACGTCGGGCTGGTCGCTGTCGTCGTGCGACAGGATGCGCGTTGCGAGACCGTGCGCCTTCGTCAGCGGATCGCGGTAAAAGCGCTGCACGGTGGGGAGCTGGATCACCCGCTCCAGCAGTTCCCAGAGAGCCTCGCCAACGTACGCGGATCCATGCCGAGAGTGGATGGGGTCGGGCTCGCTCGGGTCGTCATAGCTCTTCCAGTTCCGCCGCATCGCCGCCGTGCGCTCGTGCCCAGCGATCCGCATCGCCTCGCGAATTGCTGCATTGAAGCCAGCGTACGGGTGATCGGGCTTCTGGAAGCCCAGATTGTCCTGGCGAAGGATGTGATCTGACGCGAATGCCGACGAGCAGTCCTCGTCGAAGAAGACGAAGTCCGTATGCCAGAACGTTCCGTGCTTCGAGCGTGCGACGCGCTGGCCCAGCACTGCGCTCGTGTGCGTGGTCAGGATGATCGGGTACCGCCGTACGCCGCGCCGCGCCATGTTGAAGTCCTGGCAGGCTCGGATGCGCTCCTGATAGTACAGGCAGACCGAGTTCGAGCCCAGGCGCCGCGCGTTTTCGGGGTAGTACGCGCAGCCCAGGCACACCGTGCCGCCAGGTGCGTAGCCCTGCTGCGATGCCGCTTCGACCTGGTCGAAGCTGTTGCAGTTCGTCTCGTCGCGCCCGGTGATGACACGCAGTACGACGGTGCCGTCCGCTCGCTTGAACCGCTCGCGTACCTCCTCGGTCTGCTCCTTCGCGAAAACGCCGAAAATAACGCGCTTTCGAGCACGATGGTACGTGGTCGCCAGCTCGATCATAGCGAACGTTTTACCTACGCCTGGCGAGGGCTTACAGACGACGAGTCGACCCTTCTCGTTCATCATCTGCAGACCACGGTCGCGCATAACGAACGAGACCGTCATGGACGCCTCGCCCCATGGCGCGGTCACGACTTCGACAGGTCCGGTCTTCGCGTTCTGCGACTCCGCGAAACGTCGAAGAATCTCGTCGACGGCCAGCTCGTTCTCGGCGAGGTCGTGGTCGTCATCGCTGCCGGTAGACGCGACTGGATCGTCGGCGTTCGTCCAGTCCTTCTCGTCGTCATTCCAGCCGTCGGGTAGGTTGTCGAGGTCGATCGGGTCGTCGTCGATCGCCGCGTCCGAGTAGACGATCCGGTCGTTAGGAACGACGTCGGAGACGTGACTCTCGGTGGATGGCACACTATCGGAACTGTGCCACTCGGACGACGGTGAGTTGTGCCACTCAGTGGCCGGATCGTTGTGCCACGGACCATCGTCTACTGAACGAGTGTTTGTAGGTCCGTCACTCGACGGAGTAGGTCCGTCAGTCCGTTGCTGAGGACGCTCGTGAGCCGACTGGAACGCTTCGGTTGCTGCTTCCGACGCGCTTGAGAGTGACGGACCTACAGCCGTAGCGTTCGTCTCGAAGAGAGATGCCTGAACGATGCTCGGTGGAAGCCGATCGCGTCCGGCTCCCTTCTTCAGAGGCGGATCGCACAGGAACTTGAACAGGAGCTGCTTCGACCGTGGGCGTCGGCGCGCGACGGTCAGCCGAATCTCGGGCCTGGTGAACCCGAGCGCAGGACCGAGATTTCGCGCAGCAAGGGCCTCCAGAAGGGCATCGAGGTTCTCGCGGTCGTCGAGGTTGACGACGTCCGCGAGGCGCCTACGTGCGTCCGTTCCCTCTGCTGCGTCGATCCATCCGGGCTTGTTCCAGCCGGTGTAGACGGCGTCATCCGAGGCATTCCTGTACCAGTCGTACAGCCGTCGGACGGCGTCTTGCCATCGGACGTCTGTCATCCGACAGCAAGCCTATGAACGGAGGCCGCCGAAGGCGTTGCGCCGGTCGTCGAGTTGTACTGTCCCGATAGTAGGGACGACGAACGCGCACCACTACCGGTGGCGTTTTCCTGTCGACGGACGCGACTGACGGTGATACAAAAATGGGGAGTCACGGCGATCATCGCTCGATCGTCGCCTCAGCGATCCTCCGGAGGTGCGAACTCCGCTGGGTCGCCGCAGAGAGCCTGGAAGAGAAATCTTCTGGGCTTGCTGCGTTTCGGGCCGGAAGGCGACTGTGGCCTACCACCCCAGGGAGGTCAAGACTGATGATCTCAAGATCGACAACGGCGCGAAACTGCTCACCAAAACCACTGATGTGGCGTTCATGTACCCCCGCTTGTAGTTGGTACAGAAAGGACCCCATGAGCGCGCGAGCAGCTCGTGGTTCGGTGATGTCAGATCGCGGATTTCCTGTGAGACGCTCGGGTACGCCGCGGACGGTGCCGCGCCGCGACGAGCGGCTTGCAGTGTCTGACAGGTCGGCCGGGGTACTATCGTCGGCATGTCGATGCCCCCGCGCGAGATGTTCATCGCGATGTTCAGCACGATCCCGGGGTTCGTGGACCATGGCGACGGGACATGGTCCATCACGCCGAGGGGGCAGCCCGGTCGGTGTCGTCGGGTGCGGCTCGGACGTCGCCGCGTGTGGCTGCCGGCGCACCTCTCCGTTGCCGACAAGCGGCGTGAGGCGCGTGCTCGCAGGGAGGCGTGCTCCGAGCCGGTTGTGGAGTACGCGTCGTTGACGAAGTTCGAGGGCGGGTCGTCGCTGCTTGTGATGAGCGGACGATGACCGATGCGCTCTACGAGGAGCGTGCGCAGGTCGTCATCGCGTTCGCGCGCTCGGCGATGGCGCTCGGACTGAAGGTCGGTTTCGCGCTCGGTCCCGCAGAGGGTCCCGAATGGCCGGTGCTCTTCGTCGACCTGCCGACCGGGCAGGTCTCGTGGCACCTGACTGCGCAGCAGCGCGCGATCGTGCTGGACATCGGCGAGTACGATGGCGAATGGGACGGCCACTCGACCGACGAGAAGTACGCACGGCTGGCCGCTTGGAAGCCGAACGAGTGAAGGTACGAGGGTACGAAGTGGTCTGCCCTGATGGGCATGTGCGTCACTACCCCTACCACAACAAGGGGGACGCAGATTGCGACGCTGAGGTCATGAGCGAGGATCTGGGCTGCCGACCGAGCGCGCGATTCTCGATTTCCTATGGGAAGTGTCCCGAGGGAGTTCACTCGGTTCGGTCGGTCTCTTTCGAGGATGGACCAGCACGGATGTCCTAGTGTCAGCAGGTCCGCTTCGGGTTGAGAGCCCAGTAGAGCGGACGCGATCCGAATGGTCCTTCGTCGAGCACGATGTTCGAGAGGCGCCGTTCCCAGCCGTCTCCACTGAGCACGCTGTCCCAGATCTCGTGACGCAAGCGCCACGCACGATACGACACGCGACGTGGCCGATCGTCGGTGTTGTTCCAGTAGCTGAAGCGGTCGAGCGGTCCGAGGCGACGGATCTCGCAGAACCGCGGAATTCCGAACAGAGAGAAGTACGCGAGCGATCTCGGCTGATCGATGAAGATGTGGATGCCGCACTGTGCGAACCGCTCGACGAAGCGCTCGCACTGCTCGAACGAGACGACGTTCTCGCTGCGTGCGAACGAGACAACGTTACGCCACATCTGGGCACGCAGCAGCGATGTGGCATCGCCAAGGCGTCCGAGCTGACACCGGAAGCCGTAGTAGATCTTTGTGCTCACTTCTTCTCACTTGCCGGTACGCGCATCGGATGAGGCGTCATGCGGATCGACCGCGTCGGCTCGCCTTCGATCTCGTCGTCATCGCTTGGCGGAGCTTCGAGGAGACGCCGGCTCGGTGGCGGGGGCGGCGGCTTCTGACGCCGTGCCCGCGGCGGCTTCCCAGGCGGCAGCGGGACGGACTCCGGCTCTGGCGACCGAAGGAACTCGCGGAGCATCCGGTCCTCCCAGGCCCGCGTGGCGATGTCGAGCGTGAGCATCTTCCGCAACGGCACCACGCCGAGGTCGTGCGCGTCGCACACCGCTCGCGATGCCTCGGCGAGGCGACGCACCAAGTCCTTCTCTTCGTCCGTCATCCGTCGTCCTCGTCGAGGTCGGGATCTTCGAGGCTCCTGATGTACGACAGGAGCAGTCGCATCATCACTCGGAGATCTGGGCTTTTCAGTTCCTCGTCGATGTCTCGGTACAGATTCGCGATGATGCGCAGAGCAGCTCGCAGCAGCAGCTCAGGGTCGTGATCAGGCCGGTCATCTGCATCAGCTTTCTTGCCCGAAAGCTGTGACAGGAAGTAGGCCACGAGCGTGTCTCGTTCTTCGAGGATCGGCGTAAGCCGGTGCTCGATGTCGTTGGCGCGCTTGATCGCTGCGTTCTCCATCTGCGTGAGCTGTCGCGGAGGCAGCCGCTTACCGTCCGAGTAGCCCTGCTGCACAGGACCGATCGCGCCGAGCAGCTTCTTCCTCTGCCCATCCAGATCGGCGATGTTCTTCTGGAGCGCGATGATGCGCTCGGCGGTCGTCTCGCTCATCGGAGGCCGACCGACCGCAGACGGATCTCGATCTTCGAGGAGCATACGAGGCACGGCCGATCTTCTGCGTCGACTTTCGCGCAGATGCACCTCCCGTGGCCCATGCGCCAGCAGAACTTGAGGAAGAACTGATCGGAGCGCTGTTCCGATTCTCCGTTCATCGGGAGCGTCTTGAGCTTCTGCTGCTTCATCGTGGAGATCTCCCGGTCTTCACCGCGAGTCGTGGTGAAGTGCGCGGTCGCCATGTGTATGCGCGGACAGGCCGCACTGAGTTCTGAAGCCTCTCGTACAGGCGCCGATGCTCGATCACGTTGAGACGGCGCGCTATATCGAGCGTCTTGCGCAACAGGCGTTCGCACTCGATCTGCGCCGAGAGGAGGAGGTCGGTGAAGTCGGTCATCAGAGCGGCTCGTAGTCGACGTGCTCGTAGAAGTAGCTCGGCGTCTTCGCGCCAGCGCACCGCACGGTGTCGAGGTGGGGGCAGATGTAGCCCATACCGGCGATCGTGTCGCAGCGCATCGGCCGAAGGTCAGCAGTCTGCTCCCACTTCCGGTCCGTCTGCGAGGCGTCGTAGCGATGGTCCGACTGGCTGATCGCATGGAATGCGTCCCTACCATCGTGGCCCCATCGATGGAGCTGCGAAGCGAGCGCGATCCAGAGGTGGTACGGCTGCTCTCCTCCATGCGCCATGTACTTCATGAACTCGCAGTGCTTCATCGTGAAGTCGAGGTATGCCGAGTTCCCTTGCAGCACGGGAAGATTGGCCTTCGATCCGCCGCCCATCACGTGCGTGGCAGACGGCGGGTTCAGGTCGGGCTCTCCCGGCGAGTCGATGAGCGCATCGCGCAGTTCGCCGATCCCCCATGACCGTGATTCGAGTGCCCTGACGGTGTGCTCCCAGTGCTTGCCGTCAGGCCGGTAGTCGCCGTCGCAGACCGCGTCGATGTCGAGCGGCAGCGTGGCGCCTCCGCGCTCCCGTGCTCGTCTCGCGTTGAGGGGCGAGCCGATCAGGTTGCCGGGCCGGCGCTTTCCGTGCTTCGTCATCCCGGTGAGCAGGGTGTCCTGCGGGGGGATGAGCCGGTCGAACGACGTCGGGAGGTCCAGCTCCTCGTTGTCGACCGGATGAGCGACCTGTGCCTCTTCCAGCCAAGCCTGCATCCACCGGCGCGCCATCCACGCCGGCACCGCTTCCTTGAAGAGAACGCGCACGTGCGCGCCTTGCGCCGACCGCGAGAGGTTCACGAACAGGGTGCAACCGGTCTCGCGCAGGAACTGGACGGTGCGCTGAACGTCGCCCTCCCAATCGGACCCGGTGCGCTTCCCGTCGAAGTCGGCGGCGATCCAGTGGATGCGCGGAAAGTCCCGGTCGACCGGGAGGAGCGGGTAGCTGCCGATTTCGACAACGCCACCGAGATGCATCTCGATGATCCGGTCGTTGAGTCCAGAGTAGACAGGACGCCACGCTTCGTCGGGGTCGTCCGGCTTCAGCTTGCTGAAGTTCTCGCCGCGCATCGCGTACACGTCCGGCGCGCCGCGCGTCAGCTCGCGCAAGAGTCGGATCTTATCTTCGCGGGAGAGGTTCATCAGAAGCGACCCGGATTCTTCAATCCGTCGTCGAGCGTCATGCACTCGGGCGAGCAGTATCGAGCGGCCGACACCTCGATCTCGAAGGCGGACCACTGCGACGGCGGCTTGGACTCGGCTTCCAGCAGGTCCATGTGCCTGAGTTTCTTCGAGGCGCGTCCGCTTGCTTCGTCGCTGGCGATGACATCGGCGAGGGTGGTGCCGCTGTCGAGGTCGATGATGTGCTGGCAGCGGTAGTTCTCGTCGACGAGCACCGGCCGCGAGCACCAGTCGCACCGGACCCACCTCGCGCCGAGGCGCACCATCGCGCCGACCCGATCGTCGTCGTATTGTCCGACGCCGTCGACGAGCGCGAACGCCGCCAGTCTGTCCTTCGCCTGGTAGAGAAGGCGGTCCGGAGCGTTCGTGGAGAGCGCGAGCAGAGGCACAGCGCGCCGCATCAGCCGGCCTTCTTCTTCGCCGCAGCCCATCGTTGGGCGCGATCGTTCTGAAGGTACAGGAGCTGCGTTGCGGTCATGGGTCCGATCTGTCGCGCCATCATGAGGATGAGCTGCGCGGTCGCCTCGGCGTCATCGAGCGCCCGGTGTGCGTTCGTGATCGTGATGCCACGCCGCGCACACGCGTCTGCGAGCTTGTTGCCGGAGCGGTTGACCGCGCCACCGTCCATGTCGCGGACCCAGATCAGCGGATCGATCCAGGGCCAGCGAGGATCGAACATCGGATGCGTGGACGCGGTGAGTGCGATGTTGCAGCGGTCCATCTCAGCGCCGAGCATCCGCTTGTCGAACTCGGCCGAGTACGCGACTGGCAGTGCGTTGCGCGTGAACGATACGAGCTTCGAGACGACGTGCAGGAACTTCGGCTTCATGTAGACGTCGAGGTCGGTGATTCCGTGCGCCTTCTGCGCGTTGCGAGGGATCGGCCGGCCGGGGTCGACGAGCGCACTCCAGGAGTCGATGATGCGACCGCGCTCCACGCGTACCGCAGCAACTTCGACTACGCGGTCGTAGTCGGACGAGAAGCCGGTCGTCTCGACGTCGAGAACGACGAGCGGCTGCTCCATCCAGTTGCCGAGTAGAAGGTCGATCATGGGTCAGAAGTAGTCCGTCTCGCGCTCGAAGTCGCTCAGCTCGGGCAGCTTGCCCCTCGGGAAGGTTCTCGGGCCGTACACGCGCACGGACCGGATGCCCAGAACGCAGTAACCATTCGGGATGCCGAAGTCAGGTCCACGCGTGAGGAATGTGACGCGCGCTTGAATAGCTCGGCCGAGGAAGCCTCGGGGTTCGCAGCCGTCGTCGCACGATCCGGGCGGCGTGCTGCCGCAGCGCTCGCACTGGACGTCCCACTCGCAGAGAAAGAGCGTGTCGCCGATCTGGTAGTTGCGATCGTCCTTCCGGTACTCGTAGGGCTTCGCGCCGGTCCACACTGCGTCGAACGGCGCGCGCCAGGTCTTGAGCACGTGGCTAGTGGGCACTCTCTCCTCCTGCTTCTGCTGCCTCGCGTCTTCGCAGCGCTGCCGGAAATCGGCAACGAGCCGCTTTCCGAATGCCGCTGCCTCGTCGTCGCTCACGTCTTTTGCTCCGGGTGACGAGCTTCGAAGTGCAGGCCCATGAACGTCACGCCTCCGGGGAAGAACGCGCAGATGGCGATGCCCTCGGCGAGCGCGTTGAACGCCTTGGCGCTCTCGCCCTCCTTCTTGCTCCGGTACTGGATGATGTCGCCCTTCTCCGCGACGATCTGGGCGCACTCGGGAGCGCGTTGGGCGATGTACGACCAGGGCTGTCGTTCGAGGCGCATGATCCAGAGCGGAACTGCGGCCCCGAGCGTGGCGATGAGGAGGGCTTCGTTGGCCATTACGACCTCGTACCCGTGGCGCGTCGGTGCTCCACGATCAGGCGTGCCGCGCCCATCTTCGTCAGCTCGCGGGTGAACGGGATCTTGTTGTAGCGGAGATATCCGAGCTGCTTCGGGGTCGGCGGCAGGCGCATCTTGTAGTCGTGTTCGACCTGCAGGACCGTGATCAGATCGGCCGCCTCGCCAGCGGTCTGCGGCATGGTCGTGCCCTTCGCGCCGAGCTTGCGGAGGAGCTGGTCCTGCTTCGCGGTGATGGGCTGCCGACGCCACCCGGCATCGTTCATCATCATCGCTTCGGCGACGAAGATATCTTCGCTCAGCCCGTCATCGAGATCGATCCAGGCGAAGATGCTCGCCTGCGCGCTCGGGTCGTCTTCTGCCGGCTCCTCGTTGCCGCGGTTGCCCCACTGCGGGTTGTTGCGCGAGGCGCGGGCGCGGAGGAAGCGCTCCAGCTCGCCCTCGACCATGCCGTAGGCGAGATCGAAGTCGACGGGGTTCGACAGGATGTGGACCGGGGGCTGGTCGCGCCGGCCCTCCCGCATGTCGTAGAAGTGGACCGTGCACTTCGTGTGTGCTTGGTCGGCCCAGGCGACGAGGAAGTAGCCGACGCGTGGAATCTGCAGCGTCCAGCCGATCGAGGTCTCGCGCCACGCGTAGCGGAGCTGTCGGCGTCGAGCGAGCCGCTGGAAGTCCAGCTCGCGGACCTGCGACGCGCGCACGTCGTTGACGTTCGGCTGTTCGGCGTCCTCGTCGAAGATCTCCTCCCCGGGGTCCTTGGGCTCACCGCTGTCGGAGTCGTCGGCCGCGCCGAGCGCTTCGAGTCCGGCGAGCGAGGCGAGCGAGGCGAGCGAGTGCTTGTCGCTGTTCCCGACGACGTCGATCACGATGCACTCGGTCTTGCCCGGATAGAGCCGAAGGCCGCGACCGACCGCCTGAGCGAAGAGGCCGCGCGACTGCGTCGGCCGCGCCATGATGATCCCCTCGCAGCTCGGATCGTCGTAGCCCTCGGTCAATATCTCGCAATTGGCGAGGATCTTGAGAGCACCCTTGCGGAAGTCGTCGAGGACACGATCACGGTCCTTCTTTCCCATCTCGCCGTGGATCGCTGCAGCGGGATATCCCGCGTCGCGGAACGCCTCGGCGAGCGACTCGCTGTGCGCGACGTCGACGCAGAACGCGAGCATCTTCCGGTCGAACCCGTGCTCCTGCCATGCGCGCACCACGGCGAAGTTCACAGGCGGCTGGTTCATCAGCTTCGAGAGCTGACTGTTGACGAACTCGCCCTCCCGCGTCGTGATGCTGTCCAGGTCGATGTCGAGCTGCACGGTCACACCCGTAGGCGGGACGAGGTATCCGTGCTCGATCATCCAGAAGATGTCGCGGACGTAGGCGACGGTGTCGAACACCGAGTCCAGCGCGGTGCCGTCTGCGCGATCTGGTGTCGCCGTCAGGCCCATGATGGCCAACGACGGATCGCCTTCCTTCAGGCGCTCGATCACGCGCTGGTAGCCCGGTGCGGTTGCGTGATGGGCCTCGTCGATGATCAGCAGACCGACTTGTCCGGCGTTCATCACCTCGGTGATCCGCCGCCCAGTGTGGTGGCCAACCGTCTGCACGCTTGCGACGGTGACGCGACGCCCGAGTTGGTTCGAGGAGCCTTGGACCACGCCGACACTGATCGAATCGTTGACGACCATCAGCTTGCCGCGTGTCTGCGTCAGCAGCTCGTCGCGATGGGCGATGAACATCGCCTTCTTGGTCGGGTTCGCCTCGCAGAATCTGCTGATCAGCTCGGCGGCGACGATCGTCTTGCCGCTGTTGTGCGTGACGGTGAAATCATCGAGCAGGTAACGGTGGTCGCCATTGAGAGCAAAACCGAAGTACGGCTCTTCGGTTCCGGTTCGCCGAGTCGTGAAGCCGGTGTGCAAGACGCTCTTGATCTGTTCTCGCTCGCTCGCTCGCTTGCGTTCGATGCGCATCGGAAGAGCCGACAGATCACCCGAAATCGACACGCGCCAGTAAACGCCGGAGAAGCCGTTTTGGCACGCCTTGGTCGTCTCGGACATGTATGCGGCGAAACCGAGACTGCGCGCGACGAAGGTCGCGTCCGCCGAGAGCTGCCGGGACTTCGAGATGTAGTCGATGGTCTTGTTGCCGAGGTGTCCATCGCCGTCGAGAAGCCCCGCGAGCAGCGCCAGCCGTGTCTCTCGCGATCCGAGCTTGTAGGCACGCGGAATGAACCGCTCTTCGCTCTTCAATGGCATCAGGCCGAGAGCCGAGAGCTTGTCGATGATCGGGTTGGCCGAGCCGCGTGCTCCGATCATGGCCCACGTCGGGCAGCCGTCCGGTCGCGTATTGCGATCGACAACCGTCAGGCCGTGCAAGCGGGCCTGGTGCTCGCATTCCAGGCGCACCTCCAGGTCGGGCTTGCTGATCTCGGCACGTCGAAGTGCGCAGGTGCCGTCTGCGATGTAGAGCCCGAGGAAGTACGCTTCGAGAGGAAGATCTACGGGTAGGGGCTGAAACTCGACCGGCACACGGAAGAGCTTGGCGAGGTGTTTGAAGTAGCGGGACTTGGTCTCGTACTCCTTCACGCTCAGGTCGAGTTCGACTTCTTCTTCTGACGGGTATGTCGGTCGAGCGCAAGCGGCGATCTTCCGCACCGTCAGCACGTGCTCGTCGTTCACGACCCAGGGAGTGCCCTTGACTGGAATGATCTCGATCATCGGGCCGATCCCGCGACAGAGCGCAAGGACCGTCCGCGGCGTCGAGTCGGGACCCATCAATAGATCGCCGACCTGGACGTCTTCGACGCGCTTGAGCGACCCGTCGAACGCCAGTACGAGCTGTCCGGCGCGATGGCATCCCGTGGGCAGCACGACGAGTGGTGCGTTCTTGCCGCGAGCCCACGCGTCTTCGACGGCCTCGATCGCTTCGATCTGATAGTCGCGTAGGCGGATCGCGGAGCGGTTCTGACGCTCGCCAGAGCCCATCGGGACGTCTCGTAGCGATTCGCGATCGGCGACTTCGCGAGCGAGTCCACTGAGCGGCTTGGGCGCCATCGAGGTAGCTTCATCGACGGAGACAGGCTCGACGTCGATCGAATACTCGTTGCCGTCAGGCTGCCGTGTGTAGGCCCGCGGCGTCAGCTCATAGGGCATGTCCGGCGTGTGTACGATCGCCGGCATCCGAATCCACATCCTCGTCTCCCTGTCTTTCCCCGCTGCCGGACACGCCGTAGCCCGGCAGCGGTCATGCATGACGCGCGATCAGACGAGCGCGCTCTGATCGACCTCCTCGGCCGTGTCCACCATCACGACGTTCGCGAACATGATGGGCTGGTTCGAGATCGGATCGACCTCGTTACCCTTCTTGCTCCGGATCGTGATCCGGCACGGCTTGTTCTTCAGGTCGTCGTCGTCGAAGCCGTTGTCGTCGTACGGGGTCTTCGTCGCATCGAGGAGCTGCACGAGCTGCGCCCGGCGGAGCTGGTTGGTCTCTTCGTTCGAGCCGCTCTCCAGAACGTAGTCCTGGAACACGCGACGGTTCTTGAACGTCTCCTCCTTCTTCTCGCTGCTGTACAGGATCTGGAACTCGACCGTGACCTTCTGCAGCGCGGGGGTCTGCTTGGTCAGGCCGTTCTGCACGCCGACGATCAGCGCGTTGTACACGCCGCTCGGGATCGGCGTTCGGGGCGGGATCTTCTTCGCATCGGGATTGGTCATCCCGCCGTGCTTGACTTCGACTCGTGCCATCTGGGTCTCTGCCTCCCTCTCGGGTTCTGCTCTCGGGGTCTCGTGGGTCTCAGCTCTTCTGGATCTCGTTCAGCTTGCGCATCGCCGTCTCGTACTGAGCAGGCGGGAGCTTGGCGGTGCTGTCGACGTTGAACGTCGACTGCAGCCATCCTCGCGCACCGTCCTTCGTGCCGAGCTTCTCGATCAGGAGAGTCGACATCTTCACGCGCTGCGCGTCGGTGAGCTGGGCCGGCGCGTGGTCGTCGTGCTGGTTCGTCGCGGGACGCTGCTGCTGCGTCTGTGTGGCCGGCTTCGCCTGCGACTGCGCAGCCGGAGCCGGAGCGGATGCCTGCTTGCTGGCCTCGATCTCGACGCGCTCGATGTCCTCGGGCGAGACCGGCGACTCCTCGACGAAGAAGTTCTCGAACTCGGGACCGTCGCTGGCGTTGCCGGTCCAGCGGATGCCGTTCTTCCCGAGTGCTGCGGCGGCGGTCGCGTCACCGCGCCGAGCCTTCGCACGCACCTGCGGCCAGTTGCCGCGCTCCTGCGCGCCCTGGTCGGCGTAGCGGGTTGAAGGCGCTCGCTGCACGATCTCGCTCGCCCACGCGCGCGCTGCGGTCAGGACGTCGACGTCGGTCGTCGGCGGCAGCGGCTGCGACGTGCGCTTCGAGACGGGCGAGTCGACGATGGAGACCGCGTTGGCCGGGATCGACATGTCGCCCGCGATGATCTCGTCTGCGGAGACGTCGCCGAGGCCCGCGAGGCGCAGCACGGCGCGGCAGAAAGCACGCGTGTCGGCCATCGCGATGAGGTCGTGCGTGGAGCGGTTGCCGCGCTCTGCCTTGTCGCACCAGCCGACGCCCTCGGCTTCGGCTTTCGTCGCCTTGTGGACCGCCTTGTAGACGCAGTACGCGAACTCGGCCTTCGGGTCGTCGGGGAGGCCGGCCGTCTTGATGCGTTCGGCATGGATGCCGAGAGCGACGGCGAGCTTCACGACGCCCGACTTCTTCGGGTTCGCCTTGTACTCCGTCTTGTACGTCGTGGCCCACTTCTCGGCCTCGGCGAGGGTCGAGCAGACCTGCTGCTTCTGCCGTCCCTGCTCCATGTACGGGACGGTGTACAGGAAGTCGCGCGGATCCAGGATCGCCGTGATCAGCCTCTGCCGGCTGTCGAAGGCCGCCCGGAGCACCTCCGGCGTTGCGACCGGCATGATGAAGCCGAGGTCGGCGAGCTGGCCGAGCGAGATCTCGGTGCCCTGGGTCTTTTTCCCCTCGTCGGCCCGGGCGAGGCTCATCTCCTCGGTGCGGATGCCGTCCAGGGGGTTCGAAGTGGGCACCGATGCGGTGTCGACGATGGTGGCGGGACCTGCGCTCTGCTCGTTCACGTCTTCTTCCTCCTCTTGGAACGGCCCTTCTTGGCCGCCCTCTCGGACGCCGCGGGCTTCGTCGAACTGACGGCGGCGATGTCCTGGACGTACTTCTTCTCGAATGCGGCAAGATCTGCCGGATCGACTCCCATGTAACGGATGCCGACCCGCTTCGCGGGCAGCGCTCCGGTGCTGATCCACTGCCACACCGTCGAACGGTGGACATTCAGCTTCTCTGCGACCTGTCCGGTGGACAAGAGGCCGCGCTCCTTGATCGCACCGGGTGCGGTCATCTGTTCAAGCCTCCTACGGGGGGATGCATCGTTATCAGTGTCGGGTGAGTCGTGTCAAGCGGATTTGTCGAATATAGCCCGACGCTTGCTCGCCGGCTATCCTCTTCGGCATGAAGGTCACGACTCGCAAGGGTTACATGAAGATCTCGGCAGCCGGCGCGAAGCCGGTGGTCGCGAAGGCGGTGGGCGGTCGCGTGCACGTCTCGCTCGACGGCATGGTCGCTATGCCCGACGCGCAGCAGGCGCTCGGACTCCTACGATCGCAGGTCGGCGTGTCGAAGGAGGACTTCGACGTCGCGTTCGGGCACATGCTCCCGAAGACGGCGAAGAAGTCCTCGCGACGCGGCGGTCTGCGAAAGAACGCGCGCACCGTGAAGGTCAGGATCGTCGTTGCTCCCGGGCATCTGGAGGTCATCGATCGCAAGACCGACGAGCTGCTCGTGCTGATGGACGAAGATCGGCATCCGGAGACGGGTGAGCCGGTCGTCATGATCGGCACCGACCTGGAGGGCCGCCCGCCGCGCTGGAAGTCGGCGACCGCTGCCGGCCGGTACTGGGATGAGCTGGGGTACAGCCCCGAGACTTTCGGCACCGCGTTCGGGAAGCTGCTTGCGGCAGAGAGTCGGGTGCGTTCGCGACGGGCGCGCCGTCGGACGAGCCGGCGCGCGTAGATCGCTCCGCCTCGTAGAGCGCCAGCATCGCTCCCCACCGCGCGATCTCAGCATCGAGCCGGGCCTTCAGGCGCCCGATCTTGGCGTCTTGCTTTGCGAGCTGGCCTCTGGTCACGCGGCTGGTCATCGTTGCGGCGTCAGGAAGTCTTCGAGCAGCCCCGGGCACAGCTCGTCGACGACGTCGGGGTGGATCCAGCCGAGGACGTACGAGCCGCCACGTCTTCCGACAGCGTCTGCGATCGTGGCGCCATTCTCTCCGTGAGGCAGCGAGAGCACGGCGGGATGTACGTGACGAACCGCGTTGGCCTCGAAGCCCAGATCACGGACCAGCGATACAGCCTCTGCTGGTGATACGGCTCGCACGATCGCCCACGATTGCTTGCGGTTGGCGTGATCGATCGAATGAACCAGCCACGTGAGCCGCTGGGCGAAGCCCAGGCGCTTCAGGGCCCCCAGGCGATCGGTATGGTCGGTATGGTCCACGCGACGGCGGAGACGCAGTGCGTTGGCTGCCTCTGCGCATCGATCGATGGATGCAGTGCGGTATGGTCGTGCTTGCCGTCCGACGCTGTCGGCTCCGAATGTGGCATCGAGGTCGAATCCGCGCATGCGGAGACGGGAGACGACGGCGTTGCGAAGTTTTGCAGCCGCGTTCGCTCGGATCATTCGCACACGTTCGACAGAGACGCCGAGATCGGCGCCGATTTCGCGAAGAGTTCGCTCGTCGAAGGTATGCTCGAAGAGCACGCGGATCTCCCGCGGATTCAGTCCATCACTTGCGAAGAGCGTGTCTGTTGTGAGCTTGGATAGCTGTCGAACGAAGACAGCGTAGTCCACGTCGTCAGCGTCGATCAGCGTGACATCGTCAGGGTCGACGTCGTCGATCAGCTCGCTGACATCTAGGATGTCCATCACGTCTCACCGATCCGGCATCGTCGGACGCTTCGTGCTTCGGTCGTCGTCCGTTTCGACACGGAACGATCCAACCTGGCAGGCGTCGCACTGCGATTCCACCAGTACGAGCTGGCCGGTCCGCTCCCCGCAGTGGTCGCACTCGATGCGCAGGCCGTTCTTCGTGATGATCCGGTCGATCACGGCCTCTTCGAGGTCGACCGTTCGACCCGGAACCGTGTTCGCCAGACGCAGCGCGCAGACGACGAGGTCGGCGATGTAGCGGTCCGTCTCTTCGGCCGTGAACGAGCAGCCGCCGTGCTCGGCGTCGTTCACGAGCGACGCGAGCTTCCCGGCGGCCTTGAACACGTGCACGAGTGCGTGGCCGAAGTCCTTGTGTGCGACGGGGGATTCTCGGAAGTCGCGGTGGTAGTGGATCGTCCACGGCAGCATGCGCTGCAAGGCCCGGAGCCTCACGGCGCACGCTCCTCGGGAACGAGATCCCGCTCTTCATCGGTCACGGCGCGGAGGTCGGTCCGCGAAGTCCAGGGGCTCTCGCCATCGAGCCACTCCTCTCGCCCGGTCTTCTGGTTGTACCGCACGACCGGCTTGTTGCAGCTCTCGCACCAGCCGATCAGAACACCGTCGCCGAGCGACGAGGACACCCGCGCGTTGTGACAGGGGCTTCGCATCTCACTCTCCCAGGCAGGTCTTGCAGGTCGCTTTCGATCTCTCGAACGTGTAGAGCAGGTCGTCGTCTCGCTCGTAGACGCCCTCGGGCAGGTCCGGCGGCTGTTTCCATGCGCTGTGCGCTCCGATGCGACCCTCTACGCTGTCGCAGACGACCATGATGTCGCCGTGGGCGGCCCAGCACGAATGGTGGATCGGTCGCGTCATCGCCGCCTCCGCATCGACAGGATGCGAGCGCTTTCGCGGTCCGCGGCTGCGACCGTAGTCTTGTCGGCGTAGTCGAGGTCGCCGAATCCCGAAACCGAGTAGCCGATGAGCTGAGCGAACTGCATCCAGTCGTCACGCGGCACGTGCTGCGTCGCCACCGCCAACTTGTTCAGGTCGATCGACCCCGGGACCACGCCGGGCATCCCGCGCGTGTCGATCAGCTCGGCGGCGTGCCGGATGATGTAGTCGATCACCTCGTTTTTCTGGAAGCGATGGACGCCGTGCCCGTCGACGACGATCGGCTGCGTGGGCTGGCGCTTCCGCTTGCCAGGGGTCCGGCTGTGGGGTCGAGCAGGCTTCACGAGCGGATCCGCTGGAAGGTGGTGCGCATTCCGCCACGAGGCTTGCGGGCCGGCAGGAAGTCGACGCGGAAGTCCTGGTTCGCGTCGATGCTCCAGTCGTAGTGGCGCAGGAGGTGGGAGCCGATCACCTTTGCCTGGGTCCGGGCCATCATCATTCCAGGGCAGGCACGAGGACCGCCTCCGAAGCCGACGAGCCGAAACGTATTGCGGTCCTTCGAGTTGCCGGCGAATCGGTCCGGGTCGAACCTCTCGGGGTCCGTGAAATACTCGGGGTCCTTGTGCGTCGCATCGATCGAGAAGAGCACGCGCCAGCCAGCGGGGATCGCGTAGCCGCCGAACTCGCAGTCGTGTTCGGCGCCGCGCATCCCGAAACTGATCGGCGCGTACATGCGCTCGACCTCGGTGACGATCTGGTCGAGGTACGTCATGCGCTTGAGCTGATCGAGCGTGAGCGGCCCGTCGATGCCGAGCTGCCGCTGTTCCTCGCGGGCGCGCGAGAGCACGTCGGAGTTCGTCGCGAGCGCGTACGCCATGTACGTGAGGAGGCTTGACGTTGTCTCGAAGCCGGCGGCGACCAGGAAGAGCGCCTGTGCCTGAAGCTCGACGTCCGTCAGGCTGTCTCCCTGGTCGTCGGTGAAGCCGACCAGCAGCCCGAGCGCGTCCTTCTCGGGGTGGCGCTTGCGTTCCTCGATGGCGCGCCCGACGTGTGCCAGCAGCTCGGCGCGAAGCCGCTTGGCACGGCCGAACGCGGTCAGTGGTCCGAGGTCGATCGGGAGCGCCATCAGGCCGCCCATCCAGTCGACGATCTTCTTGTTGAGACCGTCGTCGCCCTCCGAGGCGTCGACCCCGAGGAAGAGTGCGGAGGAAACCTCGAAGGTGAGACGGTTGAACGCCTCGTACCACGCGAAGCGGCCGGCCTTCTCCCACTTCGGGAGGTTCGCGAGGAGGCGCTCTTCCATGGTCCGGACGTAGCTCTCCACGGCCTGGAGGTGCATCGCGGGCATGAGCAGGTTCCTCTTCTTGCGATGCAGCTCGCCGTCCTGAAGAAGAAGGACATCGCCGATGAGGGCCGGGAACGTCGGCGGCCATCCGTCCTTCCAGCGCAGTGCCTTCATGCCATCGGTGAGCACGAAGCGGTTGCCTTCGGCACCGATGAGGGCGATCGTGTCGCGGCCGAAGAGGTGCGTGTAGAAGACGCGGCCGTGTCGCTGTACCCGATCCGCGATGTAGCGGGGCTGGTCGCGGAGGAACGGAAGCGTCTCGCCGAGGATGGGCAATCCGCGGCTGCCAGGGGGTCTCTTCATCGGAACGCCTGTGGGTCTGGTGTTAGGAGCGGAGCGGGACGTCCTGCGGCGTGCGATCGTCGAAGGGTTCAGCGCGCCGATTCCGGGATCCCGAGCAGGTCCATCTGCTCGGGCGTCAGCGCGGCGCGAAGCCTCGCTCGGGCACGGTCGCGGTCTGCACTCGTCGGCCCGCGGACCTCGATCGGATGGCCGAGCCAGATCTGCCCGTCCGAGGCGATGATCGCATCGCGCGTGACGACCTTGCCGTCGGTGCCCATGACGTCCTTCTTGCGGACGAACTCGCGTGCATCTTCCATCGACCAGAAGTAGCCGATGTCGACGTCGCGCCCGCGACCCTCGTTGCTGTCGCTGTTCACGACGGCGGCGAAGACGACGACCTGCTGACCCGGCCGCATGCCGGGTCGAGCGCCGGTGCTGACGCTGACCGGCCTGAACGCCTCGACATACGCATGCAGTATGGTGCGCAGGTCGCCGGGTCCGAGGTTGTCGAGCCGAGCGATTTCTTCGATGTGCTCGATCATGGCGCTCACCATCTCGGCGAGGCCGGGTATCGCGCGAAACTGGGCGAGGGCAACGTAGAGGCGGTGTACGCTTCCACTTTCCCCCGCTGCTTGCGCCAGCTTCGCCGCGTTCAGCACTTCCTTGAAGACGTTGTCGTTCATCCCAGCAGATCCCGTGCTGCGCAGGTGCCGGGTCTCGGCATCCGCTCGTGGCCGCTCGCGTCGCACCACGCATCGAGCGCGGCCCACACGATCGGGTTCTCGAAGTCCTCACGACTCGACGTCTCGCTGTGATGCAAGAGGTCGGCGATCTGGCCGTCCTTCACGACGACCGTGCAGACCTTCCGCCCGGCGAACCGCGTGGTGAAGTAGTGCGTCGTCTGACTCGTGCGGGTGATCGTGACCATCGGTGTGCTCATGCCGTCATGTTGGTCGGCCAGACGCGGTCGATCCACTCCTGGGCGTAGTCCTTCTTCATGAAGAACGCCCAGTGGTTCTTGATGTCCCACCAGCCGATGTGGTCTGACATCTCGCCGTCCCACGCGCCGCCGACGTAGGCATCGTGGATGCGGGAGCGCTCGCGCAGGTAGAGCTTCGGTTGACTGTCGAGCTGATCGCGGAAGAAGCCGGTGACGTCGTCCTTGATCTCGGTGGGTCCCACGAACCATGCGATGTGTTCGGAGACCTTGATCCTGTGGATCTCCGGGCGCGGCATCTCGCGCATCGCACGGAGGGAAGCGGGGAGGGCGCCGAACTCGAATTCCGAGGACCCCATGTAGTCCATCGCGAAGAAGCTATCGACCCCAGTTCTCTGACCGACGCAGGAGATCCTAAGCATGATGCGCTGAACAAGGAATATCTTGATCACGAAGACGACCTCGCGAACTCGTAGAGGTCCGGCGCGTAGTCGATGGCTGCCTTGAGCGAGGTCCAACTATCGTCGCCTGAGATCTTCCCGCCGCAGAGCACGGTTCGGTAGCTGTACTTGCCGGTGGGCACATCGCAGTCGGTGCTCATGCCGACGATCTCGACGTGCAGCATGAGCCCATCGAACGGTCCACCATCGAGCCGCTCCATCATGGAGCGCTTCGCGCCAGGCTGCATGAAGAACCAGACCGGCGCTGAGCTGAAGTTGCCGAGGATCTGGTGCACGCGCCCGTTGGGCCCATCGTCGTCGACGGTAATCGACGTCGCGTTGTACCAGTACCCCGAGAAGACCAGGTTGTGTTCCGTTCCGCGAACTCGGGGCCCATCCCAGTAGAGCATGTCGTCGCGCGGTATCTTCGTGGCCTCGACGCGGCGAATGTACTCGTCGATATCTGGCCCCCAGACCCTCACGCGGTATGCAAACTTGTCGCTCACTGCGACCTCTGCTTGCTGAGATGTGCCCTGACCTTCGCGCGCGTGCGCAGCGTCTTCAGACGTCGAATCTCGCGCCCGAGAAGAAGCGCGACCGTCTTCGCACCCGCTGCTTCGACCGGGTACAAATCGTGAAGCTGCTCCGCATCTCGCTTCGCTTGGTTCCGCCTCCATTCGAGCTGTGCAAGCAGCTCGTCGGCGCTGACGGGGCGGCGCCGCTTCACTGATCGCTCCCGTGCGTCACGGGCGTCACCGCGATCGTCGTGTCGACGAGCACGCAGACGTCGTCGTGAACCCGAACGTCGAGGATCACTCGCGTGGCTTCGTGCGTGACCGTGCCGTCGTCGCGCTGTACGGGCACAGTGCGGACTTCGCGCACGACGGCGGTGTAGTTGCCGGGCGGGAGCTTCATCGTCGTTCTCACAGCCAGCGGAAGGCCCAGAGCAGGATCGCGCTGAGCCTGGTTCCGCCGTGGTAGGAGCACATCTCGCGGCGATCGAGCAGGACCCACTCGTCGTCGCGCTTGTAGAGCGCCAGCCTCATCGCGCGTCGATGGCGAGCGTGACGGTGTTGACGCCGGTGCCCGCGTCCTTGAACGACCCGGGCGGAAGTTCCTCCACCACGCCCCCGAGCGACTGGTACCAGTCCGAGAACGCGCGGTGACGACGGTCCTGGCGGAACACGATCCCGTTCGGGAGCACGGAGACGAGCCGTCCACCTTTGCGCAGCATCGAGTACGCGCGCTGCACGTGGTCGAGGTGGTCGCCGAGGCCGACCTCCAGGAAGGCGGGGTTCATCACGACGCGGTCGAACCCGCGACGGGTCGCGATGGTCGCACCGACGAACGTGGCGTCCATGCCGTCGTCCTCGAACTCCATGAAGTCGCGGCACGACGCGGACACCAGAGCGCCGTCCGCGTAGGGCGAGTTGACGAAGCGGTCGAGCATCTTCAGACGCCGCCCGTTGTCGTACTCGACGGCGGTCACGTGCTTCGCGCCGGCCGCCAGCATCGCGAGCACGATGTTGCCGTCGCCGCACGAAGGTTCGAGGCACCGGTCGCCTGCCGTGACCTTGGCCAGCGCGCAGAGTTTGGCCGCCAGCGGCTCTGGCGTCGGGAAGAAGCCCAGATCCTGCGCCGTCGTGACCTCGCCGGTCAGCAGCGCGTTCTCGATCGCAGCGACCGGGTCGACCTCGAAGAGGTGCGCCTTCGCCTTGCGGTTCCAGAGGCCGCCGAGAGCCTCCAGCACCTTGTTGGTGCGCTCGTACAGCTTGCGGTCGAGCTGCCCCGTGAGTCGGACGGCGTTCCCGTCGATGATGGCGACGGAGAGGACAGGAAGGACGTCGGCGTGAATCTTCATCGTGGCTCCCAAGAAAGACGGGGTGGCGCGAAAGCGATCAGTCAGTCCCAGTACGCCGTCGGATCCGACGCGTTCGGGAACAGCTCGAAGAGCCGGTCAGTGGCGAGCTTCCGGATGCGTTCCCCGTACTCGTAGAGCGGCTCGTTGGCCTCGCGCGAGGCCACGATGCGCTCGACGACGCGCTCTTCCAGGGTGTCGAAGATGCAGCGAGCGTCGCGCAGCGGGTCCTCGCCCACGCGTGCATCGATTGCTCGCACCGTCTCGTCGTGGACCGACAGGTAGTCGACCCGGTAGCGACGCTTGAAGTAGATGCTCGCGTCGCGGTCGTAGAAGACCGCGCTGTAGAACATGTACGCGCGGACCCTGCTCTTGCTGTCGTACAGGCAGAGGTGCCGCGGGTCGTGCGCGTCCTTCTGCGAGAAGTCGATGCGCCAGCCAGGCGGGAACGTCGCTGGCCGGAACAGCTTGTCGTCCTTGAACGGCTCGCCCAGCTCGAAGCCGAGCTGGCGGCAGATCTTCTGCTCCTCGTCCGTCGAGGTGCCGTTGGTCGGCAGGACGTTGCGACCGCGTGCCTCGCGTGACCCCTGCGCCTCGCAGTGCCGGAGGAAGCCTTCGCCGCCGAGCATCGCGCCGAGCGCGGTTCCGAGGTCGAGGCCGTTGTTCGAGGGCCGCGTGCCGCTTTCCGGAAGCGGGCCGCCGGGCTCGTAGCGGCGAGGCGGGGCAGGCTCGGGCTCGCGCATCGGAGGTGGTCCGTCGACCATGATGTGCCGGCCGGTGTGCGGGTCGACGAGGAGTGTCTTTTCGAGACTGTCGGTGGGTCGGCGGGGGTCGGTCATCGGAGCCTTCCTCTTCCAGGAGAGTCGGGTATGTCGACAGTACGCAGGGTCGCGTGAAAGTCAAGTGAGGTGATGGTGGACGAGGTGAAGGCAGGCTCCGCAGACCAGGGCGCCGCAGCGGCGGCAGCGAGTCCTGCGTCCGATCTTCTGCTGACAGGACTCGCACGTGACGTTGCGTCGCAGCCCGCTGCTGGGTACGGGGATGCCGTTGCGCATCACGTACCCGTTCGCACGAGTCCGGATCGGAGCCTTGGACATCAGGGCTGCTGCTGGTGCCGCCAGATGGTCGAGGGCGCGCGCCCGATCTTCGCGGCGATCTTGCGCATCGTCGCGCCCTGCTTCGTCATCGCCTGGACGATCTTGTGCTCGCGAGCCGTCAGCTTCGGCGCACGCGGCTTGCCTCGCCTGCTCGGCTTGCGGCGGCTCGACTTCTTGACCGGCGACTTCTTCGACGTCTTCTTGGTGGCCATCCTGATCCCCTCTCAGTTCGTTGCGTCACGCAGACGTTCACGCGCCTTCGCGACCAGCGGTTCAGCGTAGTCCTCGTGCATCGCCACGTACTCGGGCAGGCACGGCGGGCAGCTCTGGCCAGCCAGCTCGTGCAGGTGAGCGACGTGATCGCGGTGGAAGAGAGCGCGCTCCGACTCGGCGTGCAACTCGACGTACCGGAGGAACTCGTCCTCGGTCTTCCAGAACTTGCTCACGCGACCGGCTCCCGGTTCACGTCGTCCATGCCGGCGAGCGCGAGTGCCGCCTGGAATCCGGCCAGCTCACCGAGCGACTGGAAGTATTGCTCGGTGGCGGTCGAGGCGGAGCCTGCCAGGACGGGTTGGCCGGAGGCGAGCTGGCGCTCGACCTTGTCCATGGCGGACCGGAGCCAGTACGCGTTGCTGCGGACCTGCTCGCGAAGACTCTGCAGGCGAGACCGGGCCATGGCGCGCCGCGACTCCATCTCGGCGTTCTTCTTCGCGTCGGTCACTTCGCTCTCCTGCGGGTCTTGGGCTGCGCGTCGAGGTCGATCTTCTCGCACTCGGCGTGGCAGTCCTCGCACCCCTCATCGGTGAACACGCGCGAGAACGGACGGTTGCAATCGGGACAGTTCTTCCCCTCGGAGTGCAGCCATCGCGAGCTATCGCAGTGGGAGCACTCCCGGACCTTCGCCAGGTCGTGCTCCTCGTACAGCGTCGAGCAGTCGGGGCACTCGAACAGCTCGATGCCGCGCGACTTCGCGTCGGCGATCTGTTTCTCTCGCTCCTCCTCCGCCGGGCTCTTGCAGCGGCGCGTGATGTCGTGCTCCTTCTGGCCCTGGCACCGGCACCTGACGGGCGGCTTCGGAGTCGGGGGCGTCCACGCCGGCTTGCTGGGGAGAGGCGGGAACGCGAGGTTCGGTCCGATGACGATCGCCGAGCTGGTCCTCGGGGGGCCGGCGACCGGCTCGGACCAGATCTGGAGCCCCGGGTTCTGCGCGAACCACTGCTCGACGTCGCCGCCACCGCCGTAGGACCAGCCGTTGTAGTCGCGCTCGCCCGAGTAGCCACCCATGTGGATGATCGTCCGAACGACCAGCCGAGGCGGCGAGTCGAGGGCCTCGTGTCCCGCCGTCCACGAGACGAGCAGGATGCCGTAGTCGTACTGGTGACGCCGCTTGCCGTCCGGCTCGGCGCGGAACCAGAACCGTCCAGGTTCGTCCGGCGGCGTATCCGTCCACCGGGCGCTCACAGGCCGACCTTCTTCTTGAGCCACGCGTCGAACTCGTCAGCGGTATGCCCGTTGGCCTGCGCGTTCTCGTGCGGACGGTTACCGCCTTCGTGTCGCGTGAATCCCAGTTCGCCAGCCCATTCCTGCCAGCGGGCCATGATCCACTCGCTGTAGACGATGGTCCACAGAAGGCGGTCACCAGCGTCGACGACAAACCGCTCGCTGAGGAGCGTGCGCACGTCTTCTCCGCGGCTCTTCGCCCAGCAGACGACGCGGGGATTGATGTCGTGGGGCATCATGCTGATCTCATACCGCGGTTCACGCACTTCGGGCAGATCACGGCTTCGGTCACGTTGCCGTCCTCGTCCTTCTTGCGTCGGATGGTCCACCCGTCTCGACGAAGCTCGCGCAGCGCTTCCCTTTCGGTCTGTCCGACGCCCTGCCCCGGCACGCAGAAGAATCCCTCACGCGTCCGGTTCGCGCAGTACGCGTCGATTGCGTATCCGCCTACCGTGAAGCCGCCGTCCGGCGAGACGACGCTCTTCAAGAACTCGGGCACGTGCGTCCCGCTCTCGTCGAGCTTATCCTTGAAGCGCTCGTGGACCTGCGCCGGGGTCAGGCGCTCGACGTCCGCCGCGTTCTTCTTCTTGGAAGCCATGATCCGATCAGCTCTGTGTGTCTTATAAGTCGCGTGTGTCGCGCGTCAAGCGCGCTTCCTGGACTTCTTCTTCTTGGTGGCGGGCTTGCGTGCCGGCTTGCGTCGGATCGTCACCTGTTCGATGTCCGACTCTTCGGTCTCGTCGTATATCTCGTCTTCGTCGTGCTGCGGCAGCGTGTCCTCGAAGCGCTCGTGCTGCGGACCATCGAGTCGGACGAGCTTGATGCGCTCGGCGATCTCGGGCCGCATCATTTGGAGCCGCAGCCCGAGGTTGTTGCCGGGACCGAGCTGGTGCATGAGCCAGCCGGTGCAGACCTGCTCGCGCCCCGGGCTCGACTCGTGGCACGCCATGACGGTCCGCTGACCGCTTCCGAACGAGAACCGTCCGGGCTCTGCGATGGTCTTGCGCAGGTCCGCGTGGAGGCTCTCGCAGTAGCCGCCCGGAATGTCGCGCTCGGGCACCGTGCTCGTCTTCCACGGGCACGCTTTGCACTGATTCGGACGGATCTGCTCTGGCTTCACGATGGTTCCTTCACGAGGCAGACGTAGCAGGACATGCGAATGCCGCGAACGGCGCGCAGGCTCGTGTGACCGCAGTCGAGCGTCAGCAGCTCGCCGTTCCATCGTCCGATCTGCTCACGTCCGACGATGCGTCGGATCGGAGCGCGAACCGGTGCGGCAGGCTGTAGCTCGGCGAGAACGCGCGAGACGTGCCGCACGAGCGGCTCGGCGCGGAGTAGCTCGACCTCTGGCCATGTGATGTGCGGCGCGGTAACTAGGCACTGCGTGGAAAGTGCGCAGCACAGGTCGCCGCGATGGTACGGGATCTCGAAGTGGTCGAACGCGAGCGTGCAAGCCGCGAACGTCCGTGCCTCGTTGGCTTCGCCTTCGAGCGTGTGTCCCATCGTCTCCGAGATCGCGAGCGATAGGTTGAGCGTGTTCGTCGGGATGCCGCAGAGCACGGCATGCGCGACTTCGTGGAACGTGTGTTCGATGCACCGGTACGCCCGAGGGCGCGCGCCGTTGCCGATGTCGAGGTAGATCTCGCCGTAGGCGTCCGTGATCTTCGTGCGGCGTACGACTTCGGCGCAGCGCTCGAACAGCTCGCGGTGTCGCAGGTCCATGGCGGATTGCTACTTCGGCTCGTGGAGCCGGCGGCAGGCCGGGCAGATTGCCGACCACTCCACCGTGCTCGCGCTGAGCGTGCGGACTGCGTCGGGGGTCACCTCCACATCGCACGAGGTGATCTGGTCGACGAAGCCACCGGCGCGCCATGACGGCACAACATGCCAGGTGCGCGCGTGGGCGATCAGGGTGATCACGTTCGGCTCGCTCGCCATCACCACACCTCGCAGCGGTACACCGCCTCTTCGGTCGGCGTCAGCTCTGCGTCCTCGACGAGCAGGGTGACCGGATCGGCCGCCTCGCCGCGCCAGCTCTGCTCGACGCTCGGGCGCGTGTACGACACGTCGCGAGCGGCGGGCTTCGCCTGGAGCGTCCGAGGCGCCGGGAAGGCGCTCTTGGGCACGTTGATGGCTTTCGTTGGCGGTGGCGAGAGGTCAGGCTGCCTTGAGGACCTTGCCTTCGAGGCGAAACGGCTGGACGTAGAACCCGCCGTCGTCACGCTTCTCGATGGCGTAGACGGTCCTCGGGTCGTCCTTGTCCTGCCCGCACACGAAGCGGCCGGAGGCGAAGCCGATGCCGGCCTCGAAGATCTGCTCGTACCAGCCGGGCTGGTAGGGCACGGTCCAGGTGTCACTGTCGTAGCTCGACACGACCCATCCGGCGCGAAGCTGCTCGATCGAGACGTCGTATGCGAACCGCACCGACGCGTTGGCGACCTCGCGACCGCTCCAGAACTTCCGGAGCTGCTTGTTGACGCAGAGGCGCAGAGCCGAGTCGAGGTCGGCACGCTCGGCTAGGAGCTTCTTCCGATGCACCTCGACCATGCGCTGGAACAGCATGTTCGACTTGTAGAGGTCGTACACCGGCTTGAACGGGCCCGCGTCGACGCCAGCTCCCATCATCGGGTCTGCCGCGCCGTCGAAGCGGATGGCCGGGATCGCCGCGACGACGATCGCGAACGCTGCGCAGCCGCGGGCCTTCGCGATGGCCGCGGTTCGGCCGAGGCGCGCGAGCGCGACAACGCGTTCCGCCTTCTCCATCACGTCATCGCCGCACGCGAACGAGAGCGCGTCGCCCTTCAGCGAGACGGTGTGACGGCTGTGATCGCACAAGATCGTCGTGTTCAGCTCGCGCATGGTCTTCTTGGTCTTCATCGTATGTCGCGTATGTCGTGGGTCAAGAGGCATCGTCGTCAGCGGCTGCGAAGAATCTTGTTGAGCGGAACCGACTTGCCGTCCTTCATCACAAAGACCTGCGTTCGCGATTTCATGACGCGGCGCTTGGTGTCCACGAGGGTGCCCGTGCGAGCGAGAACCCGACCGCTGCTGATCGAGCGTATCTCGTACTTCATGGTCAGCCCTGGTCCTGGTGGTGGTAGCAGTACCGGCTGCCCTTCATCGGACTCGCCTCGCAAGGCCGTTCGTACGGCACGAGCAGGGTCCTGCGGAGGTTGAAGCTCCGGTACGACAACGCCTTGCCGGCACACTTGCGTTGCGCGGTGATGTGCTTCTCCATCGCGCGCTGGAAGTGCCCGACGAGCTTCGCCTTGCGGATGTTCGTGAGCCAGACGTGGCCGTAGATCGCGCCGATGCGCCGCAGCTCCTTCTCGGTCATCGCGCCGGCCTCGTCGATGAGGCGTCTCGCCTCTGCGACCGAGGGGACCTTGCGCTGCTGCTCGGACGGGGTCTCGGGGTTCTTCTTCGGCACGATCACTCTCCGGTGTCGGGGCAGACGACGACCACGCGCGCCCAGTCCGGCGGCTCCCACTGCAACGTCTCGCGCGGTCGAACCAGCGCGATCACGAGGCGCACGCCGTCCATCTCTTCTTGGTTCTCGAACCAGGCCGTTTCCCCGTCTGTGATGCACACGACGGCGTCGGGCCGGGGGCGCTGCAAGAGGGCAGCGCGGATGCCGACACGCATGTCGGTGCCGCCGCGGCCCGCGAACTCGATCGTGCGCCCGGTGGAGATGCGCTCGATCTTGGTGACGTTCGTGTCGCACTGGATCGCCGTGACCTGCGCTCCCTGCGACTGGCAGATCGAGTCCACGGTGCCGCGTACGAGCGCGAGGTCGCGATCGTCCATCGACCCGCTCGTGTCCTCGACGATGGTGATCTCGGGGCGCGGGCGACGCCACGCCGGGAGCACGACATCACCGACCGCTGATGCGCGTCGCGAGGGGCGCGAGTAGGTGTGGTAGAGGAAGCCCGAGATCTCGTGCAGCGTGCGCCGCATGGTCTCTCCCAGCTCGTCCTCCCAGCGGACCGGAGCAGGGGCGAGGATCTCGTCCGACCACTGCACCCAGTGTCCCGGCACCGAGCCCGGCTTGCTGCGCTGGGCGTCGCGGACGGCGCCCGCGACACGCAGCCGCACGTCGAAGATCTCGGCCGACTCCAGGCCCTCGACGTCGGACTTGTCGGGCGCGCCCAGCTCCCACGGCGAGGGCATCGCCACGGCTCCGCTGCCGCAGTCGACGTCCCATTCACCGTCCTTCGAGCGGGTCTTCGCGCTGCCGCCGGCCCCGAGTACCAGCATCCGGGCCGCGTGCTGCTCGCGGATTTTCTGCGCGAGCTGCTGGTTCGACATGATGCGGTGGTAGTACGACTCCATCGCCTCGTGCGCGGGGAAGCTGTAGGTGCGCGGATAGATCGCGCCGTTCGGCAGCGGTGCGAGATCGTGACGCTCCGAGATCTCCGCTTCGATGTCGTCGTTGATCTCGATGTCGGCGGCGTGGTTCGCGATGATCCGCGTGTGCTCGGTCACCCCCATCAGCTCCCAGCGATAGAGGTGCTCGCGGAGGTGATGCCAGATCTCGTGGTACAGCACCGTGACGATCGTCGGGATCTCCCACGCGTGGAGCTTCCGCGGGTTGCAGTACACACGCATGTACCGGTCGATTGCCATCGACGGGCACCGTGGCTCCTCGACCAGGATCGTCGAGTAGACCGCCGCGGAGACGTACGGCCGCCTCTCCTCACCGAGGAGGACGCGGGCGGACATGATCTTCTGGTACGCCTCCAGATCTTTCCACTTCGGGGCGCTCATCGCCGGCTCGCGCTCAGCTTCACGCCCGACTTGTTCAGGATCGGGATGATCGCGTCGATCTCGCGCGGCGGGTCGGCATCGATGCCGGGCGGCGCGTGGTGCGCGAGGATGCGGCACGCCGGGATCGCGATGTCTGGCCGGTTCTCGCCCTGCGGACTGGCGATCCGCGCGACGTACAGCCATGCGGCATCGTAGCGCTTGCGGACCTGGTCGTGCGGGCGCACGCCAGCGGTCGCGACCGAGGCGAGCACGGCCATGAGCTGGTCCTGTCGCGTCGGAATCGGCGCCGCCTTCGGATCAGCGAGCACCGCCTCCGGGTCGGGCAGATCTTGGTTCATCGCCCAGGTCTTGAACTCGGTCGAGTTGTCGCCGACCCAGCCCCGCGCGAGCACCGATGCGACCTCCGACTTGATCGAGAAGCCGGCCGCCTCCGCCGCCGCGAGCGCGAACGCGAGCCGCTCCCACGTGCGCGGCGACGCCCACTCGCGTCCCTGCTTGCTCAGCTCCTTCGGGAAGTTGAGCGCGAGGTCGGGCCGGTGCTGGATGAACGTCCCGATGAGGGCGCGCTTCGAGGGGATGTGGTCGCGCCAGTGCGCCGGGACCTTCGGGACCGTCGGCGCGGGCCACTCGCCCGCGATCATGCTCGACGCCCACTCGGCCGCGCTGAACGGCCAGTCGATGTGACAGAAGCGGTTGGCCATCGTCGGCAGGAGCGTGCCGGCGCCGGGGCTGAACTCGGGCGGGTTGCCGAGCGCGCCGTGCGAGACCTCTTCGCCGAGGTAGACGTCCCCGAGCCAGTTCTCGTTGATGACGCGCAGCGCGCTGTTCTGGACCGGCACCGGAGCCGTGTTCATCTCGTCCCACAGGATCGCGCCCTTGCCGAGCTTGAGCAGCTCGCGGGCGTAGCGCGGCGGGACCAGCTCCACGCGCGTCGTTCCGTCGTCCTCGCGGACGATGACCGGTAGTCCGGCCTGGTCCGAGGGCTCGCGGAGCGACAAGATCACGACGAACGAGCGCTCGTTGATCGCCTCGCTCATGAGCTGGCCGACGGTGGTGTTGTGCGTGACCGTGAAGTCTCCGAGTAGAAAGCGACCATCGTCGTCCAGCTCGAACCCGAAGAACTCGCCATCCCCGATGGATTCGACGTCGAATCCGACGCGCAGCGCGTTCTTCTTCTGACGTCGGATTCTCGGCGCCTTCCTGGCGATCCTGACGGGCAGCCAGGAATGCTCTCCGAACAGCGTGAGCCGCTTGTAGACCGTATCGTCGACGAACTTGTCGGTCGCGGTGACGCGAAGGCCGAGCGATCTGGCGAGAAATGCGATGTCGGAAGCCAGCGCAGCGTTCTTCTGCACGATCTCGTAGCCACCAGGGACCGGGCTACCGTCGGTGTCGATCAGGCCAGCAAGAACCTGCTCGCGCGTATCGCGGTCGCCGAGGAGGTAGGCCGGCGGGATCCGGATACCGTCGGCCATGAGCATCCGCATCTCGATGAGCAGGGGGTTCGTGTTGCGGTCGTTGCCACCCTTCGGTCCAACGATGTTGTGGGTGGGGCATCCGTTGTACGAGATGTCGGTCCTGACGTGGAGGCCGAATCGGCCCGCCTCGTGCCGGCACGCCTGCTCGATCTCCGCGTCGGGCTTGCTGATCTCAATGCCTGCGAGGTTCTTGGTGCCATCGCCGAGCCAGATGCCGAGGAAGTACGGGCTGATCGGACCGTACCCGCCGCGATTCGGGAACTCGATCATCTCCGGCTGGAAGAGCTTGAGATGATGCTTCTTCGAAGCTGGCAGGGCGAGGTAGCGATCGAGCGGGATGTCCATCAGCTCGCCCGTGACCGAATGCACGAGAGTGAGCACGTGCACGTCGTTGCAGATCCAGGAATCGCCCTTCTTCGGGACGATCCGGAACAAGGCTCCATGGCCGCGCGTCGTTCCACGAACGATGCGCCGCCGCGAATCGGGACCCATGAGCTGGTCTCCGTTGCGAACCTCCTCGACGGGAACGATTCGACCGTCATACCGGAGGACGGGCGTTCCTCGGCCGAGGCACTTGCCGATGCCGGGCGCGCCCCATCCGTAGACGGGAAGGCGGGCCTGAATGCACACGGCGAAGGCATTGATCTGGGCGGGCTGCGGCACTCTCGGGTCTCCCTGCTTGTGGTCGAACGGACGAAGGTCGGAGGGGGCTGTCGATCGGGGAGCCGGTTCGCAATCTCCGGCTCGACGCCGCCCAGGGCGCGACTCCCAGGCGCTGGTTACGCGAGACCGTTACCGGTCATGCGACGTCTCTGCTTCCTACTCACAGCGCCTCTTCGCGAGAGGAGCTGCTTTCGAGCAATGCGGGGCGATCTTCGCTTCCCCTCTGGGGTGGGCCCAGGTCGGGTCTGCTCCTGCCACCGGTGGTCTCGCGAGCTGAGACGCCATAGGCGCCCACGGTGCACAGCTCGCTCGTCCACAGCTCACCGATCAACAACCCCCTCCGACCTTCCTTCGTGTGTCGGGTGAGTCGAATGTAATGCGTCTATCTCGGGCGTCAAGGGAGCAGTGCGTCGAATCTTCGATGCGGCTCCCGATTCGGTCCGCGACGCACCTCGAATGCGGTTCGCGCGGGGCGTTCCTCGGCGCGAACGACGCAGGTCACGACGCTGTCGGCGTTGATGCAGACCTTCTCGACGCGCTCGTTGCCCTCAGGGTCAGCCCAGCCGACGATGGCAACAGCGGGCTCCGCGTGCGAGAGGCGCGCGAACGTGAGGGTGAGCGCATTCAGCTCGATGTCGCGGATCCTGGCGACGCCCTTCGAGCTGGTTCGGCGGAGGGCTCGCGCGAGGCTCGCCGCGAGCTTCGGATTCACCGCCAGCTCCGGGTATGACCGGAGCAGACGGCGCACGCGCCGCGCTCGCGCGCCCACTGCGCGTCGACCTTGCGACCGCATCCGCGGATGCAGCGCACTTGGCGCTTGTCGAGCATCGCCTGCACCTCGATCTCCTTCGCGCAGAAGAAGGATCGGGCATCGCTCTCCTTCTTGAAGGTCTCGCGGTGCTGTCCGGCCAGGTCCCACCACTGCACGAAGTAGTCGCGCAGGCCGTAGCCGAAGCTCGGGTTCTGCACGCCGATCGACGTGCGAACGTCGCCGGGGTCTGGTGACGGCGCGGTCGCCTCGTAGTGCGCGTCGATCTGGATCTGCTCGATTCGGTCGGCGGTCGGTCGTCGCATCCTGCCCTCTCAGTAGACCTACGGGATCGTACGCGTTCGCCACGTCTCCGGAAGATCGATCTCGCGCACCTGCGGGAACTTGTCGTTGCTCTGACGCGCAGCACGCAGCCGCGGGAAGACGCCGTCGATTACGATCGACATGCCACCCGCATCCTCACCGTGCGCCCATCGATCGGTCACGAAGCCGAAGAGGCGCGCGAGTCCCAGGATGTAGTTCTTGCGCTCGATGGGCCACGGGCACGCCTCGAACGAGGTGCTGCCGATGGTGTGTTGGCACGCGGCGCAGTGACGGAATTCGCTCGGCAGCGACGCCACGTACTGAGCCGAGAAGGTGAACTGCATCCCGTCGCAGTCGCCGCCACGGGGCGTGCCGATTCCGAACGTGCCGCCAGGTTCCCAGCCCGGCAACGCCACCAGACGGCGCGCGTAGATGCCGAGGTGGTCGATGGCGCTGTCGTTCGGCGCGCTCTTGCTCCACTCGACGATCTCGCGCAGGTGCGCGACCGTCGCGGCGTAGTCGAGCTGCGGCGGGTACGTGGGCCGGTGTTCGGCACGCCTCCGCATCAGCTCGGCGTGGAACGTGCCGATCTGGTTCCGCAGCTCGTCCGTGGTCAGGTCCGCGAAGTCGTCGTTGCTCATGTCGGTTTCCTCAGCTCGCGGATCTTCTTGCTCAGCTCCCGCGGCACGCCGTTGTAGTGGTCGGCGACGATCTGCGCCGTGTCGAACGTGGCTTCGTCGTACATCTCCCGCGCGATGTCGCGCACGAGGTCGTACGGGAACTCGGCCGGCATGCGCTCGTTGGCGCGCAGGAAGCCGCGCTTGTGCAACGCCATCAGCCATGCCCTCTCGAACTTGGTCATGGCGCTTTTCTCGTTCGCGTGGTCGTCGTGTTCGACTGGCGCGACAGGGTGACGCGGGATTCGCCGCAATACCGGCGAGAGCACGAGGATGTAGATGGCGCGCAGGAATCGCATAGTGCCTCGCGTTGCTGTGCTACTCGTTGAACGGCCCGCGAGGCGGGTGGTCCTTCGCGTAGCCCTTCGCGTCTTGGCCGCGAATCCACGCGTCGTACGCGTGGTCGCGAGCGTCATGTATCGTGAGACCGCCATCGGCGAGCCACGCGGAGTAGGTGAGGCCGTTCCGGTTCGTCCGCGCCAGCGGCGCGCTCTCGGTCTTCTTGGCGCGCCTCCGCGTCGGGAGCGCCTCGCCCGCCTCGCGCTCGGCGCGACGCTGGTTGTCGATCGGGATCGCCGGACTGCCGTAGGTGCGGCAGATCTCCGAGTAGACCGCGAAGACGTGCTTGCCGTACGCATCGTACGGAGCGTTCGCGAGCCAGAACACCTGGTCCGTCGTGCACGACACCGCGCTGCCAGCGAGGACGAGAACGACCTCGGCCGGGCCGATCATCGAGGCAACCAGCGTTGCCGCTTCGGGTCCGAGGCGCAGGGTGTAGGTCGTCTTCGGGCCGTTCCCCCACTTCTCGTCGCGCTTCGGCGGCGGGCGCATGAGCGACTGGCGCCAGGCGTTGCCGCCCTCGTCGTAGTCGGGGTGGCTCGCCGAGCTGCTCACGAAGATGTACGGCGCGACGTTTTCGAACGACCAGCGAGTCGGGTCGAGCACGCGTCCGTCGGCGAGGAGCACCCAGCCGTGCTGCTGGAAGGGAGCCTCGATCCGCCTGCTCCAGTAGCCGTCCGGATCGACCTTGCCGAGGTAGTGTCCGTAGACCGCTGTGTGGAGCTTGCCGATGAGCCGAGCCGCGACGCACGCGAGTCCGTAACAGTTGCCGTGCCACGTGCTCGCCGGCATCTTCGCTGCGCGCTCGATGTCGGCGACCGTCAGGTTCTCGGGGGCGATGGGCTTGCTCATGTCCAGGACTGTAAGTCGCGTATGTCGATGGTCAAGGGCGCCGACGAAACTTTCTCCGGAGCCACGCACGCGCGAAGCCGATCGCAGCGCCGATGACCGGCACCGAGTAGACCAGCATCGGGATCTCGTTGTGGCAGAACAGGTGGCACTCCATCACGTCTCCTTGATCCGTTTCGACTCGCACGGGGTGAAGCCGCACAGCTCGCATCCGCTACGCATCGCCATCACGAACCGCTGGTTGAACATCGGGCAGCCGGGGTGCTCGAAGTGCCACCACTCGTACCAGATATTCGATCCGGTGAACTGGAACCGGAACGAGCCGAGACGCGTGAGGAACGCGGCGAACGGGCCAAGATCGATCATGGCGACCGTTCCAGACGCACGCGCACCGTGCCGCCGACTGCCGGCATCACGACGAGCGCCGCCTTCACGGCGCCGTCTCGCGCTTCGAACTCGAATCGGCCACCGGGCAGTGGCCGGATGACGATCCGCTCGCGGATGCCGGCGACGTAGCGCTCGGTCTGGCTCATCGACGAGGCATCGTGACCGAGGAGCTTCCAGCAGCTCGACCAGAAGAAGTCGAGCACCTTCTGGATGGGCTCGCTCGTCAGGAACTCGACGTGACGCATCACGCGACCGGCCGGATGCGTGCATGAGGCGGAGCCCATCCACCAGGCTTCTCGGCGGGCGGCTCGTGCCACTCGATGCGATGTGCGTTTGCGAGGTACCACTCGCGCACGACGGCGATGAACTCGCGGACCCCGTCGTGGTTCGCCTTGCGGCCGGTGGCCTTGCAGAGCCCCTGGAAGTCGTTGAACCGCATTCCGCTGCCGCTCCGCTGGATGATGGTGAGCGTGTCGCGGAGCCCCGAACCGCTCGTGCCCATGCGCTTCATCGCGTCGCCGCGCTTGATGGCGCCGGTGTCGAACAGGTGGTCCATGTACAGCGCGAAGGCGTACGGGGGGAAGTCGAGGTAGAGGCAGTCGGGCTCGTCCACCTTGAAGCTCGACGTCTCGGGATCCAGGTCGCCGATCGAGTGAACTCCAGGACCATCGAGGTGGAGCGTCACCGGCACACCGACGATCGGGATGTGGCCCTCGAACGAGCATCGCCGCGCATCGGCCAGGACGACGCGGAGGTATTGGTCTCGCACCACCTGCGTCGCGTCGCTTTGGACCATCGCCCTCGCGAGCTTGAGCAGCTCGTCGTATCGCTCTCGCCCGCTCTCGCCAACCCTGTGTCGTGTCTTCGCCATGGCCCTATCGTAGGTCGCGTATGTCGACTGTCAAGTCTCGCGTATCATCAAAAAGTCGTACGGCTGTTCGCCGCGTGCGAGCGCCTCGCAGTCTTCGGTGTAGCGAGATCCGACGACACGCATCGGCGGCATGTCGTTGCAATCGGCTTCCAGCTCGACGTCCCATCGGTGTCTGGCGCAGAAGTCCCAGATCTCGGCGCCCACGGTCGTCATCCAGCCGCCTTCGTGTTCCTGCTCTTCGACGTAGCCCAGGTTCCACACCTGCATGATGTGGAAGGCGAAGCTGCGGCGATTCGCTTTGAGATCGTCACGCATCACGCGCAGACGCTCGCGGATGGCCGGGTCCATGCGCTCGGGCAGATCTGCGGCTAGACAGGACCGGCTCCAGGGGCCGCTCCCGAGGCAGTACGCCTCACGAGGCTCGTCGCCGCTCTTGGCGATGATGAACCATTCCAGGCTCACGCGTTGTCTCCGGCCCACGGCTGCGCGTACGTGCCGCGGGCCTTCACGCTCGCGAAGTGGTCCTCGGGCGTGAACGGCTTGCTGTCGTGCGGAAGGATCATCGCGGAGAGCGCGCCTCCGAAGCAGCATCCGGTGTCGAGGGCGACGCGGTACAGCTCGCCGTTCTGCTCGGTGTAGCGGTCGACGTGCGGGCGCTCGAAGCTCATCGCGTGGTGGCCGTAGGCGATGTGGTGCGGGTAGCCCCAGCGAGTCGCCCAGCGATGGGTCCCCTCGGGTTGGTCGGTGTCGTTGTGGATCGGCTTCATCTTGCCGGTGGCGTCGACGTACCGGATCCGCAGCATCTTCTCGGGGCGCTGGTCCGAGAGCGGCAGCAACGGCTCGAAGCCGGCGTGCACGGCGACCCAGTCCTCGTCGATCGCGAGGGTGATGGGGAGCGCGGCGATCCAGCTCCAGTCGTCCTCGCTGAACGCGTGATGCTGCGCGAGCCGCTCGACCGTGAACGGGCGCATGGGGTTCGTGTAGCTCGCGTCGGCGGCTCGCTTCGCCTCGTGCCGGCGCCAGCGGAGGTGCTTCTCCTCGTGGTTCCCGAGCACCGCGAGGGCTCGCAGCTCGCGCGCGCGGCGCACGACGCCGACGGGGTCGGGTCCGCGGTCGACGAGATCGCCGAGCAGCACGAGGTGGTCGGTCGCACGGTTGAAGCTGACGGTCCGGAGCAGCTCGTCGAACTCGTCGAGGCAGCCGTGGATGTCGCCGATGACGATCGATCGGAGCATGGGTGGTCCTGTATGTCGAAAGTACCAGCGCTGTCAACTAACTCTCAGACCTCGCTCTCGTACGCGTTCGGGTAGCGCTCGACGGCGCGGGCCAGAGCCCGGTGCGCCTCCGCCTTCGCGAGGCGCAGCGCGTCGAGATGGAACTTGTCCTCGCGCTTGACCTGTTCGATCTCCGCGGCGCGGTCGTGACCCGGCACCTCGTCCGTGTACGCGACAGCCTCGGCCGCTGCGCGCATCCGCCGATGGGCGTCGGCGATGTCGATCGCGCACAAGCACGCTCGGAGATGCGACAGCTCGGGACCCGCGGAAAGCCGTTCGGAAAGCGCGATGGCACCCTCTGCGAACCGGCGAGAGTTGGCGCCGGTGCTTTTCGCAATGATGATCGAGAGACTCTCGCGCAGCTCGTAGATGCACGTGACGAGAGCCCTCGCCCTGTCGTTGTCGGACGGCTCGCAGATCGTGGCGACGGGATGCAGGGACACGGTGGCTCCTTGGCCTCGTAGGCGGCCGTCTCGGGTATTGGTACAGCCCGTGTGTGGGCCGAGACCTCCGCGTCACTCTTCAGACGCGCCGACGGATCTGCGAGAGCAGCTCCCACCACGGGCGCCGACCGTCCATCACGTCTCGGAGGTCGACTCGCAGCATCGTCTCGTAGACGTGCGCCGCGCTGGACAGGTGGTC
>Ga0172379_10002114_pt1 | contig 36515 bp, 38 predicted proteins | sample GrowelOW334metaG_FD_119756 | JGI IMG/M metagenome (GOLD analysis project Ga0172379, IMG submission 119756) | Groundwater microbial communities from an aquifer near a municipal landfill in Southern Ontario, Canada - Groundwater well OW334 metaG | ecosystem: Environmental > Aquatic > Deep... | reverse complement strand
TTGGGGGATGATAGGAGGGTTCTGAATCCGGATGCTGGTAAAGCGATGGTAGTTCTTTCATAGCAAAACAAAATTACTTTTGCCCATGATCAGTGATTCCAAAACCAAGCATACTATATTAAGTAAAATAATTTCAATAATTGACTTATTGGGTTCGTCATTGGTACAATTCTTTAACCTCCCTTAAAAACCTCAGACGAAATTTGCCGTCTAAATATGGTTTTTTTGTGGCGGGAACAGTTCTTTAACATCTTGCGCGGGTTATAAACGTCCCATGTAGGAAACATTTTGAGAATAAGAAATAAGTTTGTCGCTGCAATCCGCCCAGGGCGGAGAAACAGTTTCGTCAAAAGCAATTGGAACTTATTTTCATGGTGTTTCCTATATCATGCGTTTATGAAATATGAAAAAAGAGGCTAATAATGGCTTTAATTAAAGTGTTCGTGAAGACGAAAAGAGGAGAAATAGCTATTTCGGTACCCATTGAGACTAAATCTCAAGGAGATACTCGGCGTAAGCTGTCTGATAGAAAGAAAGTACGGAGAACATTTTCGGTTTCCCTTGCCGACTTCTTGAAAGCCGCCGAGTCCGAAGTACCCGGAATTTCTGATTGCCATACGCTTTGGATTACTTCAGGGTCGGGTTCAATTCGGGAAGTTAATCGGATTATGGGGTCTTACGCGTAGAATCAAAATACATGCGGGAGATACCGTAATGACCGATATGACATAAAAATAGTGAAATTTGATGAGGAGGTGATTAAAGACAAAAACTCTACATGTTAGTATCTCAAGTCATATGATAGTGAAGATCTTTTTTGTAAGTAGTTCGTACAGCAGGTGAAGAAATGCCTAAAATAACGGTAATAGTGAAAATCGGGAGTATGGATAATCCAGATTTTCGAATCGAAGTAGAGACGCATCGAAATGACCCTATGCGGTCAACGGTCGCTGACGTTATGGAAGAAGCACGAAAATCGATGAGCAATAATCTATTTCCCAGGGATGGAACGGTAGATGTATATAACAACCACGGGTATCGAGTTTCTGCTTTTATACCCATAGGAAGTAATTCCTGCAGCGTTCAAAGTGGTTACACGATTGTTGTGCGTCAGGTCAACAAAGAACAGTAAGTCGGCGGCGAAGAAGACGCATAAAAAGACACAGAAATAGCAAAAGCGGTTTTGTTCCGATGGCGTGGTACGCTTCACGCCATCGATGGTTTAATAAATCCAATAACGCAAGCCGCTTTCACTATATTTTTATTCGTCTTACCGACGATTTTCCACCAAACCCTATCCTTTACTCGCGCAAGATTTTTTTACCCTGCATCTTATATTCCACCAAACTCATTTCCTTGTTTTCATTTCCGGCATCTATTATGATTAACAATTAGTTATGACTGAACGTCCGAAATGGTGTGAAGAAGCGAAGTGTGCCAACTGGCGCGGACATTGTCCGCTCAATGACACGATTATTTTGTCTTGGCCCAATGTCGGAAGCCGGCGCCGGGTACGGGCGGAATTATTGAATCGACTGGGTACCGAAAAAGGCCGGATGGAAATTGTTAAAGAATGTTCCGAAACAATCATCAGGCGGATCACGCCTAGCCGTTGAACTCTATGAAATCAGGTTTATTCATCACATTCGAAGGTCTTGAGGGAAGCGGGAAGTCAACCCAACTGGGACTTCTTGCCAGTAAATTGAAGGAGGAAAATCTCGATATTCTCGCGACGCGTGAACCCGGAGGTACCCGTATCGGCGAACAAATCCGGTCAATTACCCACAACCGTGAAAACGTAGATCTTACCGCAGTTTCCGAAGCCTACCTCATGGCCGCTTCCCGCGCCCAACACGTTCGCGAGATTATCCGTCCCGCCATTCAGGCGGGGAAAATTGTATTATGTGACCGTTTTATCGATTCGTCTCTGGCTTACCAGGGTTATGGTCGGCAGTTGGGGGAGGTGGCGATTCTGGAATTAAACCATATGGCTTTGGACGGATTGACGCCGGATTTTACATTCTTTCTTGATGTTGCGGTGGAAACCGGGATGAAGAGACGGAACGGTAATGCCAAAATTGACCGGCTTGATCTCCAGCAAAAAGATTTTTACATCCGGGTGAACGCCGGGTATCAGGAGTTGGTTAGAAAATATCCGGAGAGAATTATCGTAGTTGATGCCAACGGCAGTATCGAAGACACCGCCAACTCGGTTTATCGCATCTTTAAAGAAAAGAAATCCCGCTGAATTTGTTTCGTACCGTAATTTGCTGTATAGTTTTTTAATAAGTTCGGAGAGTAAATTTATTATGTATTGTCCTCCTTCGTTTTGACTAATGTTGGGATTAAGGAGGATTTAAGAATCTGTAATACCGATTTCATCAAACACGGATTCTAAAGGAGGTGAGCGTATGAATAAAATTTTATTGGCTGTAATTGGTGTCATCGTCGTGCTCGCTGTAATTTTATTCGGTGCTTATAATAATTTGGTAGCCAAAAGTACTGCAATTGATGGTCAGTGGGCGCAGGTGGAAACCCAATATCAGAGACGGTTTGACCTGATCCCGAACCTTGTTGAGAGTACGAAAGGATTTCTCAAACAGGAACAGACTGTGTTTAATGATATTGCACAAGCCCGGACACAGTATAGCGGTGCGAAATCTGTCGATGATAAGGCCGCTGCAGCGACCGGTTTGGAAGGAGCGGTTAGCCGGCTTCTTCTGATTGTTGAGAATTATCCCGAACTTAAATCCAACGAGACAGTTGCAAAACTCATGGATGAACTCGCGGGTACTGAGAACCGGGTTGCTGTTGAGAGACGGAGGTTTAACGAATTGGTCCAGGATTATAACTTGACCATAAAGACCGTTCCGACGAATATTGTCGCCGGACTCTTTAACTTCCAGCCTAGGAAATATTTTGAAAGCGTGACGGGTGCGGAAACCGCGCCAAAAGTGAATTTGGACGTGACGCAGTAACGAATGTTGATGAAAGGGGTCAGATCTCGAGTAAAGTTTAGGGATTTATCCCGGGCAAAGTCGAGAGATCTGGCCCCGAAGAATCTATATGCGCTACTTATTTACCACTCTGATTGTATTCTTAATTTCACTATTCGTGATAAACGGCGTGAGGGCCGTTTCCTATCCGTCTCCAACCGGATACGTAAATGATTTTGCAAATCTCTATTCACCTGAGTTTAAAACTACACTGGAAACCGATTTAGCCGGATTTGAAAAAAGTACGGGATCGGAAGTCGCCGTTGTCACCGTTAAATCTCTGGAAGGATCGGATATCGAGACCTATGCCGTCAAACTTTTCGAACAATGGAAAATCGGAAAAAAAGGATCGGATAACGGACTTTTGATTCTCATCGCATCAGAAGACCGGCAAATGCGAATCGAAGTAGGTTACGGGCTCGAACCGTACGTTACCGACGGACGGGCAGGGGAAATCATACGCAACCAAATGACTCCTGAATTTAAGAAAGGCGATTACGAGACCGGGACCAAAAATGCGGTTGCCGAGCTTGAGCGGATCATCTCGCAAAAAGAAATAGCTCCTACGGGAGTTGTGCAATCGTTATCCGGAGCTAACGCAAGTAATTTGATAACAGCTCTATTTATCAGTTTGTTTTTTATCGGTCCGTATTTTGCCAGTTTCTTGGGCCGTTCCAAATCCATTTGGCCGGGAGGTGCAATCGGTGCGGTATTGGGTGTTATAGGCGGCATCATACTGGGTTCGATCCTTCTGGGAGTATTCGCCGCGGTTTTCGGCGGACTTTTCGGACTTCTCCTTGATTTAGTTCTGACGAAAAATTACCAATATCGCAAAAGCAAAGGTATGCCAACCGATTGGTTCCGGACGTTTGGAGGATTCGGACGAGGCGGAGGATTTGGGGGAGGAGGTTTTGGAGGTGGTGGAGGATTTGGCGGATTCGGCGGCGGGTCATCCGGCGGTGGAGGCGCGAGCGGCCGGTGGTAATAAATTTGTAGTCAATATTTTGTATATGGTATTTTGAATTTTTTGTAGTAAACTAGTGCGGCATATATGCCTGTAAGACATTCTCATATAAGTAGCATCATGTTTCATCACCATGGGGATGAAGGAAATAGTACTCGCGTAGAAAGTCGAACACGATTTACGTCTTATCAGACGTCCTAGTGGAAGGGTAACCGTCTATATGAAAGAGCAACTACCTGATGGGAGAACACTAACTCTCCGGGATGGAATTCAGAGTCGTTTTCTGGATCGGGCAGAACACACAGCACACCCTTTAAGTCTCCGTGCAAGAAGATAAATATCCTTGTTAATGTACTCAGTAGAATCTAATGTAACTTGACATATCTAATGCAAAGAGATAATATTAATGTATATGACGTATACCGTTACTATTACTTCTCAAGGACAGATTACGATACCTGCCGATGTCAGGCGACTATTAAAACTTGATAAACAAATGAAAGCCCTTATTGAAGTGAAAGAAAACACTATGGTTCTTACCCCGGAGCCGGATGTATTGTCATTATGTGGAATATTTAAGTCAAAGAAGAAATCTTCCTGGAAACAGGAGAAAAAATTTATAGAAGACGGTTGGTCAAAAAGTAAGATATGAAGGGGTATATTCTCGATACGAATGCGTTATTAAGATATTTTAACGATGATATTCCAGCTCAAACACAGGAAGTAAAAAAAATCGTAATATCCGCAAAATTAGGTGAAGCATCATTGGTTATTCCATCCCCGGTCCTCATTGAAACAGTTTATGTACTCGAGAAGTTTTATCATAATTCCCGCCAAAGTATTTATAACTCTTTCATGATGCTTTTAAAAACGTCTTACATCGTTATTCATGAAAACATGGTGTTCATACCGGCGTTTAATTTATATCTGAATTCAAATCTAAGCATCACGGATGCATATTTAATCAGCTATTCCCGTTATCATCATGTCACCTTGCTTACATTTGACCGTAAACTGAAACATCACATTTTGTAACTCATATTCACTTCTGGATCGGCCCAGGTAGGACACATCGGGTAAGAACGATTATTTTCCGGAAAGCGAGATTCAAACGCTTGGATTAATTGGGGAAGATTTGTTTCCTAGGTGCGAGGCGGTCGTAGACAACTTCAGAGAAAGTCTGTTTTGAGGTTCGTTGTTCCGGAATAGGTAAGTAATTTTCACGATCCGGGCCGGTAGTCGAGAAAACAACCGGAACTCCAGTTCGAGCCTGAATAAAGGCTAACAAACGTTTTGCTCCCTCCGGTAATTCTTCATATGATTTTGCCCGTTGGACTTCTTCCATATCCCAGCCGTCGATTTCTATATATTTAGCTTCCACGTCTTTCACGGCTTCTATGCCCGGATAATAGGCGACGGGAATCCCGTTTTTGGCGTAATGCGTGCATACTTTAATTTTCTCTCCTTTTCTGGCAATATCCACATGAGTCACCGCAAGCATATTTATTCCGCTCGCGAAACAGTTATAAGCCAGGAACGGCAAATCCAGGTGGCATATGTCGCGGGGCCTTCCGGTTGTTGTCCCAAATTCACGGGCTGTTTCGCGGATCCATCCGGCCCATTTCTGATCGTCTGTTGCATTGGATGGAAGCTCGGACAACTTACGTGTCTTTTTATCCAGAGGAACCATAGTTTTCATCCTGCGGCGTCCGACGCTCGACATATACGTTGCTTTCATAACGCCGATTTTATACTGCATGTCGTCCACGCGGAACGTTTTTGTAGCATACAAAGCGCCGATCGGGTCGGTATTCGTAGAAGTGACGTCCCGGGAACCAACCGTTCCCAGCCACGGATGAAGTCCGAGCGCTTGGGCTCCCTCATGAATAATACCTGCCTGGTTATTTAACGTTTCATACAGTGATTCACGGCTTATTTGTACCGTATCGTGAACCATATCCTTCTGGATTAACCAATCCCGTGCCTGAGCCAGACGGTCCAAAAATTCTTCCTTCGTTCCGACCTTGCGCTTGGGCCGTTCAACTTCTCCTTTGTCTCCCTTCGGTCCCGGTTCCCGGGCGTCTTTGATATCGTTTTGAGCGACGGTTTCATAATCAGGAACCAGTTCATCCGCTAGTGTCCTGCCGAATGATTTTTCAAACCGGTCAGCCAGTTGATCGTATTTTTTCCCCAGACGTTCTTTCCAATCATCCGCCATCAAATCTTCATATCGGGGTCCCGTGCGGTCGTAATAATGCGCGGAAGATGTACGCATTCCTTCCGATGTGGATCCCGATGTTTTTCCTTCCTGAAGATCGAGAATGGTTTCCTCGGCCCGGTCCAGATCGGTATTTAATATTGCGTTTTGGGAGACAACGAGCCTTCCTTTCAGCGAACCTTCGCCCACCATCGTTTCGATATAATCGTGTTCGATCCTCAAATCATCCGGATTCAGGTTCATTCCATCAGCCATGATTCCAACGACTTTTACGTCTTCGGGAACAAACGCAATCGAGGGGATCTGGTGCTGTTTTACCTTGACTCCGTCTTTTTCAGACGTATGGCCCGCGTTGCTTCCGCCTTGGAAACGGGTCACGTATACTTTTTTCAATCCTAAATTATTCACCATTCGGTTAAGGACATTGTCTACGATCCGGCCTTTGCCTTCGTCACCCAGCTGAGCACCCAGAACGATATACACGTTGTTTTTCGCAAAATAGTCAAAGACCCGGGCGATATCTGACGGAAATCCTACGTTGTGTTCACCGCGGTTAAATATGTTATCGATATCTTCTTCCAAGTTATACAGGGGTTTGAGGACGAGTTGTTCTTGTCTTTGAGTGTATGCACGTGCCCGTTCAAGTTGTTTGCCTACAACTTGGTAGCCTACGGCTCGTTCGAGTAATGCGGGTGCCGGCATAGTTTTTTTGGAAAGACTGACAAAATTCTATGACTGGTACTAAGGTATGTCAATCCTATAAAAGGTGATCATTGTGGTATTTAGAGATACAATTTCCGGATATAATTTTTTCCTATTGACTTATTAAATGCGAGCGAAGTATTATGAGTTTTATTATCCCGCCAAAAAATATTGAATTCCTGAACATAAAAAATGGCTGATTTAAAAGAATTAAATCCGTCTCCCGGATATGTACCAAAAGAACAATGGATAGGATATGATGATAAAGGAGGACCTGACCAATCTATTACGGTCTATCAAAATCCAGATGGTATGTTAGATCCCAATCTTAAACATCCCAAAGAGCATACCAATCATTCCCTCGCAATATTTGCTGACCGATTCCCGTCATTTGATCCGCGATATTTTTACGTGAAGCATCACGACGGACTCTCCGAACAAGGGGGGAAATTATGGAACGGATTAGCCCAGTTCGTCAAAGACTTTGACCGGAAATTTGATACCCGTGTTCAGGAAGGACATCTTGATCATTCGATGTTCAAAGAAGTAACCGAAGCCCGTGATTCCGCGAGTAAGCAGCATGCTCACGTCCAGCTTTTATCGGATATGGCACTCAGACTTCCGGGGCATGAGGATGTGGTGATCGTCTGTCCCATGTCGGGAGCGGCGAATCTGGCGACGGGGCTTCTTCGTGAAAAACCGTCTTTTGCTGATCGCATATTTTTAACTACGATCAGTTCTTCAAGCGGAAGCGAATCCGGTCACGTAAGAGCCAAAGAATTGCCTGCCGAGTGCCGGGACCCCAAAAAAATCCTTGTCGTTGCCGAGGATATTGTCGATACGACGGGAACGGTATTGACGATTTTGAAAGACCGGCTGGATCTGACGCAAGATGAGAAAAAACAGGAATTTGACGGGTATAAAAACCAGCTCGAAGAAACATTGGCAGCGAAACCGAGACTTCCTTTTGACGACGAACGGTTCCAACCGGTATACCATTACATCGCGAAATCTCTCCATGAGAGCCGGACTGTCTTTACCGCATTTATTTCCAAAAACGAGTCATTCAAAAAGGTTCTGGAAGCGTATATATTCGACGTATTGAAGAAAAATCCGGATGACGAATGGGCTGCCATGCAACTGTTGGCAACCGGACATATGGATGATCAGGAACAGTTTTTATGGATTACGGGAGGAAACGGGGGGAGTGAAAATGACGGATGGCCCAATCTCGGGCTTTTTGATATGGGTACCACGGGAGAATCCATCCTTCCTCTTATCAATCCCGAATTCAGGGACCGGTTGAAAACAGATGGATTTGATACGATGACGTTACGTCTTCTCGCCCGCGTTGGACCCATGCTTCAGTTTATAAATAATGAGGAAAATCGGACAAAGTGGCTGGAAATAGTTGCCCAGGATATCAATCAGAGACTGAGCGAAGGAAAACTTTATAAAGATTAATATTCTTATATGGATAAACAAGAGATTTTAAACGGACCGCGTTTAGATCAAGATCCTACATTTTTGCGATATGTTCGGGGTAGAATGTTAGACGCAGAATCAGATCGACGAAAAGGAATCTATCGTCCTCCAACGAATCTAGCATATAATGATGTTATCTTTCAGCCTCGAACATCCGTTGTTACATCTCCTGATCAGGTAGATACATCGGTTTTATTTTCAAGGCATATTCCACTGGCGATACCAATCGTTCCCGCCAATATGTCTACGATCACGGAAGGAAAAATGGCCATTGCTATGGCGCGTTTGGGAGGTATTGGGGTTATCCACCGGGATCTTTCAATTGAAGCGCAAGTAGCAGAAGTGTGTAAAGTGAAGGATGCAACGAAATTTGTAGTAGAGGATTATCCTACGGTCAGACCAACTGATCCAGTATCCAGAGTCAGAGAATTAATGGAGACTCGGGGAAGAGGATTTGCCGCTGTGCTCGACGAGAAAGGTGAATTTGTCGGAGTGATTACATCGAGAGATGTTTTAGAGAATCGGGTGGATGCAGATAGACTCGTACAGGATGGAGTAATGACTCCACGAGAGCAGTTAAAAGTAGCACCGGCTGAGACAACTCTTGATGAGGCAAAAGGATTGCTTTATAAATACCGGAAAGAAAAAATACCTCTTATAGATGGTGAAGGGAGATTAGTGGGCTTTGTTACCGAGCGGGATATTCGCATGTTAGAGAATTACCCCCACGCCACGATTGATAAAAAAACAGGCAAACTCCGTGTAGCGGCAGCCGTGGGAGTTAAGTTGCCGGATGCAATGGAACGCGTAGATGAATTAGTAAAAGCGGGTGTCGATGCGATAGTTATCGATGTTCTTCATGGAGATTCTCCTCAAGTGGTAGCCATGGGAAAGGCGATTAAAGCAAAATATCCTAACGTAGATACCGTATTAGGGAATGTAGCAACATTTGACTCCACTATACATTTAATCAAGGAGACTGGAGCGGATGGAGTAAAAGCTGGATACGGAGTAGGGTCAGTATGTACAACACAGTTGGTGACGGGTACCGGTAGTCCTCAGATTACCGCCGTCGCGGAAGCTGCAGCTGCCGGATATCCTGATGTTCCTATTATTGCTGATGGAGGAGAAAAAACGAGTGGTGACATAGTAAAAGTTTTAGCGTCAGGTGCTCAAACCGCTATGTTTGGAGGTTTAGTTGCCGGTACGGATGAAACACCGGGTGAAATAACTGTTGATTATGAAACAGGTGAAAGAGTAAAAAAATATTCAGGTATGGCAACGAACGAAGCGAGTCATACTCTTGCAAGAAATCAAGGTAGTAAAGCAAAAAATCATACGCCTCAAGGCGTCCCATCGATGACTTTGTATAAAGGTCCTGTTGAGCCGATAATAAATTCGTTAATGGATGGAGTTAGATTTGGGATTGCGAATATGGGTGCAAGAAATATAAAAGAGCTTCAAGAAAATGCACTTTTTGTGCTACAGACACCAGAAGGTGTGCGTGATGGAACTCCTCACCATCTCAATAGTTCCCAACGGAGATGATTATTCCAGAAGTGTCTTACTCAAGACGCTCCAGGAGCGTACATGAGGTGACACATCTGGTGTTTTATTGAGTTGCGTTCATGAGGTCTATCTGGTAAGATACGTACATTACTCACACTTTCATTTGTCTCCTGTTCCGAGTAATCGGGATTAGAGAGTGGAGGATTAAGGAGATAAGCTCTTCTAGACAGAGGGTTTATCTTCTGTCTTTTTTTATGCAGCTCTTGCCGATACGAAGTGAGGCTTAGAGATGCATAATCCGCCGAAGCTTCTTTTAAGCGAAGGCGGATCAACCGAAACCGATATTTCTTTGCAAAACCAAAGAAATAAGAAACATTATTACCTAATTTTCTATCTATCTTTGTACAAGCAAAGAGAAAGTTCATACTATTATGAAAGATATAACACTGAAAGAACTGCTTGAAGCCGGATGTCATTTCGGCCACAAGAAAGAACGCTGGAATCCGAAAGCAGCCAAATTTATTTACGAAGCTCGGGAAGGAATTCACATCATTGATCTCGTCAAAACACGCGATAACCTCAAAAAGGCCGGAGAATTTTTGGAAAACCTCGGTAAAGAAGGACGGACGTTTATTATCGTAGCCACGAAACGCCAAGCCAAAGGAATCGTCATCGAAGCCTCCAAAAAATCAGGAGCCAATTATCTTACAAACCGCTGGGTCGGCGGATTTTTGACAAATTGGGATGAAGTGAAGAAAAATATCGACAAGATGAACCAGATGCACCGTGAGAAAACCGACGGCACGTGGCAGAAGAAATTCCTTAAGCATGAAATCGTCGGGCTTGAGAAAGAACTTCGAAAGATTGACATGGTCTACGGGGGAGTAGCAGACCTTTTGAAGCCTCCTGATGCGGTATTTATCGTTGACGTCAAACGGGAAGTCATTTGTTTGAAAGAAGCTGTCCGCCGCGGACTTCCGGTTATCGCTATTGTGGATACGAACTCGGATCCGACCGATGTGGATTATGTTATTCCCGCCAATGACGATGCGATCGGGAGTATCCAGCTTATCGTGAATTATCTTACCGATTGCTATCGCGAAGGACGGGAGATGCGTGAGAAAGAAATGGGGAGAGCAAGTGAAAAAACCATGATGGGAGGAAAAGTGGAAGAGGTCGCGAAAATAGAAAAAGTTGAGAAGAAGGCAGAAAAAGTCGAGGCAAAAGTTAAAAAGGAGAAGAAGCCAAAAAAGAATTAAGAATTAAGAATTAAGTATAAAACATTTAATATTTAAAAATATGAACATCATTGACCAGATAAAAAAGATCCGAGAAATTACCGGCGCAGGCGTCATGGATTGCAGACGTGCACTTCTTGAGGCCAAAGGTGATGAGAAGAAAGCTTTGGCACTTCTCAAGAAATGGGGAATCGAAAAATCCGAGAAGAAAGTCAACCGGGCAACCAAAGCTGGGTTGATAGAATCCTATGTTCATGCCGGCGGCAAAGTCGGAGTGATGCTCGAAATCCTTTGCGAGACGGATTTTGTCGAGAAAACCGAGGATTTTCAGAGATTGGCTCACGAAATTTGTTTGCAGATTGCCTCAATGAAGCCGAAAGATGTGAAGACGCTTCTGAAACAGGAATATATCCGGGATTCCTCAGATACGATAGAGTCACTCATCAAGATCACGATCGGCAAACTCGGAGAGAATATCGTTGTCAAACGCTTCGAGCGTTTCGAACTCGGAGAAAAATAAAAATTCCAGAGGTATACAGGGATTGGCTATTTCCGATACAGATAAGAAAATTAGAAGTGTTCCTTCACTCTACAACCTGGACTTAAAGCTTCAAAAGTTTCTATGTCTTTCTTTGTTGTACACCTGATATCGCATGAATCGGAACCCTCGCCGAAAAATTGAATTTCTTGAGCAACTGTACCGGTATGATCGTAATGAATATTGAATCGTCCAGCGCTGATATCTCGGCGATCATTACAAACTTTGCCTTCTCTCGTATTTTTCATGCGTACTTTTCCTTCTCTGCATAAAGTTAAATGAGAATGATTCCCATCTTCTGGTTGATAGTATAAAACACTTTCCACTCGCAGATAGAGACCGGCATATGTGCTTTTATGATGAGGTTTGGGTGGTCTATGATAGATTGTCATGTCGGAATAATTTACGGAGGATTATATATCTTTTTTGGAGTTATGTGAAGCGTAGAGTCCTAGATGTTTACAAATGATTCCGGATCGTATTAGTATTACATTTCAGATCCGCTTCGAACTCGGAGAGAAATAAAACTTCACTTGTTTGAGCTATGAATTGGCGGTTGCGGGGATGGTCCCACTGTTTCCTGAGGTATCGTTTTTTCCACTAATGCTTTTTTCGTATACCGTTCTTTGGACAGCCGTATGACTTTTTCGCGGTTGAGATTCTTGGATTTCGGCAGAGGAAGCGTGATTGAATGGAAGGGAAACGACGTCAGCCCGTCGATGGCAAGTTTGATGATGATCTGGAAATTCCCGAGGTTTACAAGATCCTCCGGTTTATAATACAACCCGAATTCCCTCGACATCATATCAGCATCCTGTGCGCCGACGATGAATGATATAAGAGTGCCGGCATTTCCGAAAATTGCTTTCTGTACGTTTTCTTCCACCTGGCCGATATATTGGTTTGCCAGGATTAAATCGAGACGGTATTTCCGCGCTTCCGACAGAATTTTGATAAATGAAGATGTGGCAAAATTTTGGAACTCGTCGACGTAGAGATAAAAATCCTTCCGGTTTTGTTCCTGCAGGTTGACTCGGTTCATTGCTGCGAGCTGCATTTTGGTGATGAACATCGCTCCCAGTAGCGCCGCGTTATCCTCGCCGAGTTTCCCTTGTGAAAGGTTCAAAATCAGAATTTTGCCCTGGTTCATGATATCTTCAAGGTCGATTGTCGAGGTCGGGTGTTCGAGAATTGCGCGAATGGTTGGGGATGCCACGAATTGTCCGACTTTATTCTGAATCGGGGCAATCGCCTCGCTTTTCAAACGGGGATGCATTTTGTCGAATTCGTTTCTCCAGAAATTCACGAGGATCCGGTCGTTTACTTTCGCCAGCACTTTGTTCCTGAAAACTTCATCAGCGAGCAAATCTGGTACCATGACCAGAGTCGAATTGGGATAATGCAGGAGCGTCATGATGACATTGCGAAGGATATATTCGAGCCGCGGTCCCCATGAATAGGCGTAGAGTTTACTGAAAATTGAGACAATACCCGACGCGATAAGTTCCCTATGGATTGGATTTTTCACCTCAAGCGGATTCATCCAAAACGGATGGGTTTGGTCAAACGGTTCCAGGTAAACGACATCATTCATCCGGTATGAGGGGATATAATCGAGGACCGTTTCAGACAGATCGCCGTGCGGGTCAACGATGGCCATACCTTCACGGTTCCGCATATCATTGATAGCCATATTCGCGATAAGCGTAGATTTTCCGGTACCGGTTTTTCCGATAATATACATATGTTTCCGGCGGTCATTCCGTTTGACGCCGAACGTCGTCATCTTGTTGCGGTATTCCGAACGGGCAAAGAAATTAATCTCGCCTTTCTGTTCATCAGAAAGATCCGTAGACACCGGCAGGTTAGCGGGCGGTTCTCCGACAAGGGAGCGTCCCCAGGAAATATTGCGGATACCGGCAAGAGACATGGTGGGAGGATGCCAGAGGGTTGCCAACTCACTCGTATTCAGGATTTGATGTGCGGGCCGATAACTTCGTTCACGGTTGATTATGCGGTCCAGTATGACGCGTTTCCAGAATAATCGCGGACGCCGAAGAACCAGACGGTTGCCGTCCCCGAGTGCAAAAGCTCCGAACGCTCCGGATAAATTAAACAGCAGACTTTTGGCTTGGTACGGGGTATCAGCGCCGACGAGAAGTCGGATATAAGTCCGGTATCCGGATTCGTGGATTTTTTTCTCGATCAGATCAGCATGCGGGTAGGTTTTGGTTTTCGTGGGAGCGGTAGGTGTGGGATCGGGAATCCCTGCGGAGACCATCCGGGACGCCTGTCCCTGCCAGTCGAACTGCGGAGGTTCGATGACGATCTGGATAAGTGCTTTTTCCTCGATCGAGAATTTGGATAGAACTCCCACAATTGAGGAGAACGGATCGATATCCTTAAACTCTTCGAACGTGCGTATCGGGTAATAGTACGGCGCTGCGAGCTGGAGGTTGCCGATCGCGAGGGCTTTACTGTTAGTAATGTGATTCAGATACTCATGTGATTTCGTGATCAGAAGCCGCGGATACTGGCTGGAAAGTTGGCTCTCGAGGAATGTCTCAAAAGAAGCAGGAATGACAGCATAAAAATGGATCAGTTGTTGATAATTGGCAATCTCAAACGAAATGGTACGGACCTTGATCCAGAGCCGTTTCCAATAGGGGATATAACCGCCGGGGAAAAGTGCAGCAAACACTTGCATCATCGACGCCGCAGTTTCTTCGCCGGACTTGGGAGCCTTCAGTTCGAGGATTACCTTCGGTTCATTCGACATACATCCCTAATGATACAATGAATCAATGTTACAATGCTACATTTGGGATAGAAATTCAAATAAGATGCATAGCTTAGCAGCTTGGTTTGTTCGTTACTTGGTTACTTAGTCAGTTGGTGGTATGAAGGGGAGGAAACGTAGATGAAATAGAAAAGGCAGTTGTTTCTGTAAAATGTTGAATGTTATTTGTTGCTTGTTATTTGTTATTTGTTCGTTTGCTAAAGAGTAAACTCTCTGTTGCCAAACGCGATTCTACCTGTTAATCTAGTGCCATATGGATGATCCAATGATTGTAGAGTTAAAAAACAAAATGGTGAAAGCCATTCATATCATACAGGAGGATTTGGGTACCATTCGGACCGGCCGTGCGACTCCCGCTTTGGTGGAGAATCTGACGATTTCCGCTTACGGCGGTACGGCTCAGATGCGTCTGAAAGAAATGGCGACGATTACGACCGAGGGTCCAAGGATGCTAATTGTTGCTCCTTTTGATCCGACGGCGATGCGGGATGTGGAAAAGGGGATTAATACAGCCAACCTCGGATATACCGGTGCGGTTGACGGGAATATTATCCGGATCGTGATTCCGCCTCTGACGGAAGAACGGAGAGAAGAATACATCAAACTCGCCCATACCAAAATTGAGGGCGGACGCGTAATGATCCGTCAGATCCGGCACGAAGTGATGGCGCAGCTCAAAAGAAGTTTTGAGGCCAAAGAAGTATCGGAAGACGATAAGAAAAAATTGGAAAAGGATATTCAGACGCTGACGGACGAGATGATGGCGGAACTGGATAATCTCCGGGAAAGAAAAGAAAAAGAGCTGAGGGAAGTATAAAATTCTAACCCTTTTTACTCGAGGAATGACAATTCCCGCTGGACGATTTTCTTCAATATCGCTAGAGATATTGCATACGTAGATTCAATTCCATCATACGACAGATTTCTGACTCCCAGATTTTTGGCTTTTGAATACGGAGTATCCGACGCGTAGTGGACGATCCCGAGTTCAAACGGAGGTTTGGTCAGGTTGATGAACTGTCCTTCTTCGTACCGGTTATAGAATGCGTATTCATACGTGGCGTTCATGTAAGGACCGGCTTCCATTTCGATTGTTTCGTACCCCTGTTTATACCACTCTTCGATGTTTTTCTTATTTTGCAGAACCGTGCCTTTGGCAGTCAGCGTTTTTTGCTGGTCTAGGATCGATCCCGCATTGAAAAGGGGAGTAAAATCCGTACGGGAAAAAGCATTCTGGATGACATAAATATTTTTCGTATGGCTGTCAAAAATGGTATTCGGGATCATGATATCACCGATCTGGCCGTTTAACGTTGCCGCTTTTCCCATGATATAGACGCCGCGGACTTCATCCACGTTCTGTCCGATTTCCGTCAGCACCTGATAGGCAGCCCATCCGAGAGGGTAGTCGATATTGATAATGACGCTTCTGCTTTTTGCCAGGCCTGCCATGGTTAAATGAAGCCGTTCATCCAGAGTTGCCTGGGAGAGTTTCGAAACTTCTATGATTTGAGCGTCTATATCAAGGTAATGCAGGGCTGAAATATGCCGAATTCCAAAGAGTCTTTCTTTGGCGCGTTTACGGTCGATCAAATCCTTATCAATCTTGACATATTTTTTGGCGAGATAATACAAAAAATGGTCCCGATGGATCGGATAGGCTTTGCGCTCGATTCCTTCCCAAACGCCAATAAGGGTAGCGTCTTTGGTTTCATAGAGAAATTTGATCAGCTCTTTTTCTTTTTCAAGAGCGGTTCGGGTAAGAAGATTGGTGATCGAGTGCAGATTACTTGAAATGAAATAGACAGGACGCTTGTGTAAATTGAGCCTCTTACTCATAAACATAATGTGGTCCAACCATTGCTGTGTCGCTTTGGCGTATTCGATATACGACCCTTCGATCAGTTTTACGGTTACGTTTACCGTCCGGTGTTTGATCGCCGTGAGGAATTTGTGATATTCGTCGCCCCAGATATTCTGGATCTTCTGGACGTCTTCCGGATCCAACAACGTTTTGGTTTTGAGCGCTACATCTTTGACTTCCCGGAGTTTCATGTGGAATTTGTTCCACTCGATTTGAAACGCCGTAAGAAGCGTGATGATATCGTCCACATCGCTGACCGAGGTTATATAAACCGCAAGCGTATCCCGGCCGTTGAAATACATTTTTCTCCGTCTCCCCGGAGCGCTGACCTCTTTCCAACGGATGATTTTTCCCCACCCGTTTTTCTTGAAAACACTATACGATTGTCCGAGAACTACGGTTGTAACCGTAGACATACAGCTGGGTAGTCGGAGGAGGCAATAAATAAATGCCGACATGTCAATCGTATCGGTTGCGCCTTTTTCATGAAGAAGCGATTTCATCCCGATATGCGAGTCGATGAGTTGTTCGATGCGTACTTCTCCGGCGGATTTCAGGAGCGAACGGTACGTACGGATGTGCAAATCTACTTCCTGCGTGCTGAATGAGGGTATTTTGATATCCATATATGAGTATATTAAGTTGCCCCTATTATACATGAAACATTGGAGAGAGAACATTTAGAAATGTACAATTAACAATTGAGTATTTAGTATTTTGTATATTGTATTTAGTATGAATATAATCAACCTCTTACTAAATAACCAAGTAACGAACTAACCAAGCAACCAAGTAACTACCTAACTAATGTAACGGTTTCATCGTTGATCCTCATTAGACGATACGTTACAATGACCTATATCATCAGACCGTATGCATTCATGATTTAAATTATGGGAATTTTAATTACCGCGGCCGTACTATTTGTCATTCTTTCCATCCTTATCCTCGTACACGAATTCGGCCATTTCATAACGGCGAAAAAATTCGGAATTCTTGTGGAGGAATTTGGAATCGGGCTACCTCCCCGGATATGGGGTAAGAAAATCGGTGAAACCATTTATTCAGTTAACTGGTTGCCGATCGGAGGTTTTGTCAGGCTTTACGGCGAAGACCAGGAGGAAGGACCTCCTCATAAAATTTCTAAAAAATTGCTTAAACGCGCTTTTTTTGAGCGGCCGATTGCCGAGCGCATCGTTGTCCTAGTCGCCGGTGTATCCATGAATTTTTTACTCGCCTTGGTTCTTATTTCCTTCCTGTTTACCCAGGGGGTTATGGTTCCGGCCGGACAGGTGCATATCGAATCGGTTACGGATGGGTCTCCGGCTGCACTTGCCGATTTGAAACCCAAAGACATCATTAAGGAGATTCAAGCCGTAGGCAGTGACGGTCAACCGGTTAACTACACGATTACCCAAAGTGATGAATTGGTTAGTACGGTTAACAAATATCTCGACCAGCCGATCAGTTTCAAAATCCAGCGCGATACTACCGAGTTTGAAGTTTCCCTGAAACCCCGTAAAGACGCGCCTTCCGGAGAAGGGCCTACGGGCGTTGTAATTTCCGATTATATACTGAAGCGGTATTCCGTCTGGGAGGCTCCTGTCGTTGGGTTGAAAGAATCGTTATCCAAATCCTATTTGCTGCTTCAGGGGATTGCGCATCTCGGGTGGAAGGTGATATCCCGCCAGTCCGTATCGAGTGATGTGGCGGGTCCGATCGGAATCGCGGTTATGACCAATGATGTGGTGAAATTGGGTATACTGCCGCTCTTGGAATGGGTAGGATTGCTTTCGCTGAACCTTGCTATTGTGAATGTCCTGCCGATTCCGGCCCTTGACGGGGGGAGGCTTTTATTTGTTCTGATAGAGCTTTTTACCGGTAAGCGCGTTCGTGCCAAATGGGAGCGTCATGCGCACATGATCGGCATGGCAGCACTCATATCGCTCATCATCCTTATTTCCATTAACGACATCATCCGTTATATTATCAAATAAAGGTTTGGTATGATCAAAACTATGAAACCCCTTGAAAAAAAGGCAATCACCAAAAAATCCGAGAACTTATCCGAGTGGTATACTGACGTCATACTGAAAGCGGAACTTGCGGATTACGCTCCGGTCAAAGGATGTATGGTTATCCGTCCGTACGGGTATGCCATGTGGGAAGCGGTGCAGAAATTCATGGATCCTCTGATCAAAGAAAAAGGCGTCGAAAATGCCTATTTCCCTTTATTTATTCCTGAAAAATATCTGGAAATGGAGAAAGAGCACGTGGAGGGATTTGCCCCTCACATGGCGGTGGTTACGATTGCCGGCGGTGAGAAATTGCAGGAGCGCCTGGTTGTGCGTCCTACGTCTGAGACGATCATGTATGACATGTATAAGAAATGGACATCCTCGTGGAGGGATTTGCCGGTGCGCATGAACCAGTGGAACAATATTGTCCGTTGGGAGAAACGCACCTATTTATTCCTCAGGACGAGCGAATTCCTTTGGCAGGAAGGGCACTGTGCCCATATGACGCATGAGGAAAGCCAGGAGACCGTTTTCTGGGCTATGGAGATGTACCGGAAAACGTATAACGAACTGATGGCCATCTACGGGATTGTGGGAGAGAAAAGCGACTCCGAGAAATTTGCCGGTGGCAATAAGACCTATACGTTCGAGGCCCTCATGCCGGACGGAAAAGCGCTTCAGGCCTGTACGTCCCATGATTTGGGACAAAATTTTTCCAAAGTTTTTGACTGGACAGTGCAGGACAAAGAGGGTAAAAATGTCCATCCGTGGCAGAACAGTTGGGGATTTTCGACCCGTTCCCTCGGCGGATTATTCTTGACCCACGGAGATGACCAGGGAACCGTCATACCGCCGAATATTGCTCCGATCCAGGTGGTTATCATACCGATCAAACCGGAATCCGTCGAATATTGTCAGGGGATATTTGCCGATCTCGAATCGGAAAACATACGGGTGAAAATCGATAACCGGGATACCAAATCGGTCGGTTGGAAGTTCAATGAATGGGAGTTGAAAGGCGTACCGGTTCGCATCGAAATCGGACAAAAGGAGATCGAATCAGGGGAATTAACCGTCTATCGGAGAGATAAGGGAGAGAAATTTAAAATGCAAAAGTCCAAAGTCAAAATTGAGGTAAAAACGGTACTGGAGGAAATTCAAAAAAATCTTTTCAACAACCATAAAGAATTTACAGAGAAAAATACATTTGTTGTGGATTCGTATGACGAGTTTAAAACGATCATGAAAACAACCAGGGGATTCATCCGGGCGTTTTGGTGTGAAGATAAAGAATGTGAAGCAAAAATTAAAGAAGAAACCAAAGCCACGACCCGATGTCTGCCTTTGGGCGCCGTAAGCGAAAAAGGGAAGTGTATCTATTGCGGTAAACCTGCCACCCACCGCTGGCTTTTCGCCCAGGCGTACTAATTCCAAAATACCCATTTTGTTTCGTATTGTTCGTCCTCAAGTGATATAATCCGTCTCTTAGCGTGTTTATACTGTTTCAAGCTTCAAAATTCATTGCGAAGTTTCGTGAAACAAGCACATTAATAAGGGAGGTGATAATAAGAATTTACGCCTTTTTCGAACCTGTTTTCGTAAGCGTGTTTTTTTGATTCCCAATTTCAAGGAGTAGCGATATGCAACTTCCATCATTGTTTTGGCCTATGCTTCTTCCGATTGTTCCGTTTTCAATCCTGGCCTACTGGATTGGCCGCAAGGGAATTCCGTTTTTTTCCATGTGGTTGATAACGATGCTGCCAGGCATGGTGCTTGCTTTTGTCGGTGTCGTCATAACGATTTCCGATAAGATTACAGGTCTCTATGTCGCTGAAATCGGCTCATGGTTCATGATTGCAATGTTTCCTGGGATGATTGCAACAAAAAAGTATCATGACGATAGAATGACTATACAATACATCAGTGCCCAGTTTGCGTTAATGGCGTTTTTCGCAAAGTTACGCCGCCGGTTCGCGCCGCCATCTGAAGATGAGGAAGAGAAGTAAACAATTGTTTTGAACAGGAGGAAAATCGAGTATTTGGAATAAGAGCTCAAATACGTTTGTTCGTAAATCCGTATCCGAATTCAATTTTTACGTGGAGGAATTTTTCATGCGAAGCGTTCTTAGTACAGTAAGTATGCTTACGGTAATCGGTATCGGTGTCCTGCTGCACGTATTCAACGTTCCCTGGTATTTCAAGATTGTGTGGGCGTTCATCCTGTTTGTTTCGGGGATGCGGTTCTTCCTAGCCGGACCGGCTTTGCTTCCGGAAGGATTGGCGGTACTGCTTCTGTACAACCCACGCATCTGGAATATCATTTTTCCCCTCATTATGCCGACGAACGGAATTATCCATCTTGGTATCGGCGTCCTAATCGGGGGATATATCGTATGGACAACGGGCGATTGGAATTTTGCCAGTTGGTTCATCGTTTACGGCGTCGCGCAGTTGATCGGACGGATGATCAATGTAGCCGTCATGGCTGATGCAGATGTAACGTTTTTTGACTATTAAATCACTCTCCCTATCAAACTATGGTGAGCGGCAGTCCGCTCAAAACAAAAAACTTCCGCTCACCATTCATATTTTTTGTCTTATTGTTTTTCGTATACTTAAACTTAAAATGATTGAATTTACCAGATGTGTCCTACTCAAGACGATCCAGGATCGTATGTGAGGTGGCACACTTGGTAAATCATTTAAAATGTTCTGATTCTTGTGGAATCTTCCCTTTTTCGATTACAATACCCTCATGAAAACGATTGTAACCCATTATGCTCCCGATGTTGACGCGATTTCCTCCGTATGGCTCATCAAGCGTTTTTTAAACGGTTGGGCGGATGCCAACCTTGCTTTTGTTTCCGCAGGAAAGACTCTAAATAACGACATGGTTGACTGTGATCCGGAAATTCTTCATGTGGATACCGGGATGGGGATCTTGGACCATCATCAAACCGATGAAGACACCTGTGCGGCGCGGCGCGTTCTTGAGTATCTGGTTGACCATCGGGATGAGGTGAGGGGTCATCATTTTCCCGATGAGGCTTTGGTACGTATGGTTGACGTGATAAACGATATCGATCATTTCCGGGAAGTGTATTACCCGAGACCCGAGGCGGACTTTTATGATTTTGGCTTTGTGGCGATGCTTGATGGATTGAAACTCCTGCATCCGGATGACCACGTGAAATTGGTTGAGTTCGGCATGATGGCTCTCGACGGGATTTTTAAGCAGTTTCAAAATAAGGTATGGGCAGAAGAAGAAATCCAGAAGATTGGTGTTGTCTTCGATAGTCCGTGGGGTAAGGGGATCGGGATGGAAACCGTCAACGACGAGGCACTTCGGATTGCCCAGAGAAACGGATACATGGTGGCGATACGGAAAGATCCCAAAAAAGGGTTTGTTCGTATGAAAGCACTCCCGGACTCTGCTGCGGATTTTACCGATACCTGGAAACGGCTGAAAGAGAAAGATCCTCATGCGACGTGGTTTCTCCACGCGAGTAAAAAAATGATCCTGAACGGTTCCATGAAAAATCCTGAAAGTCATCCCAGTACGTTGACTTTGGGAGAGATAATCGATGTGCTGAGGATAAATCCGAAAAAAGACGCAGTCATTAAAAAAAAGAATAAAAAGAAATGACCGATTGTATTTTCTGTAAGATCATCCGGGGAGAGTTACCGGGAAAGTTTGTACGAAAAGAGAAAAATTGGGTTGCATTCTACGATGTCAGCCCCCAGGCGCCGGTCCATATTCTGATCGTTCCGACCCGGCATATTGAATCTTTGCAAACCGTATCCAGTAACGACCGCAATTTATTAGGGGATCTTATGGTTGCGGCGCACGAAATCGCGCGAGATCTTTCCGTTGACGCGGGCGGATATAAAATCGTTATCAATAACGGTAAACAGGCGGGGCAGATTGTCATGCATCTCCATATGCATCTGTTGGGAAACTTAAATAAAAGTCCCTCCTTTCCAGTTTGACCTTTTTGACCTATAATGAAGGCATGAATGATATGAAAACACCCATACTACAGAATCATGGTGAAGGGAGGTGTCTTTGACGATATGGTTTTCGTCAAGGCAGGACCGGGAGATTCCAGCGATTCATTGATTCGCAAATTTACGCGGAAAGTCATCAACGAAGGTTTGCTTCTGGAGTTTAAGAAAAAAGAATTTTACCAGAAGCCAGCTGAAGTCCGCAAAGAAGCGAAAAATGAAATTCAGCGCCGGGATCGAGCTCGAAGAAGAAATAGGAAGAGATAACGGTATGATTACCGTACTTTTTCGAACCGATTCTCATTATACGGTGAACCGCGATCTAGTGCGTGAAGCAATTGCGGATGTCCTTAAAGAGAAAAAAGTTAAGGGCTTGGTAGAAATCAGCATCTCGATTACCGGAGACCGCATGATGAGAAAGTTGAATAAGCAATACCGTAATCTGGACAAGACTACGAATGTTTTGTCGTTTCCGTTAAATGATTCCGATAAAACTACTCCTTTTGCGGATCCTCCGGATCAGGTGATGAGATTGGGGGATATTGTTGTGTCCTATCCGGCTGCGGTTTCGGAGGCGGCAGAAGACAATATGTTAGTGGATGATAAAGTCAATGAACTTGTTGTTCATGGGATGTTGCATTTATTGGGTATTCATCACGAAGAGTAAGTTAGAATATAACCCAATAAACCAATTACCAATTTTTAATTACCAATTTTAAATGAATGGGTAAGAATTGTAACTGAATTACCAATTAACAATTTTTAAATTGGTAATTATTTTTTTGTCAGTAGGATTGTTGGATAATCGGGTTATTATAACTATATGGTTCTTTACCGTAAATACCGCCCACAAAACATTGCCCAGCTTGATAGTACGGAAGTTCGTGATCATATCATGCGGGTGTTGACGTCCTCGTTTATTCCCCACGCCCTCCTTTTCTGCGGACCCCGCGGTACCGGCAAAACGTCTGCAGCCAGGATCGTGGCCAAAGTATTGAACTGTGAACACCCGGTTAAAACCAAATCCGATAAAGAAAAGACGATTGAACCGTGCAACGAGTGTGATTCATGCCGGACGATTACCGAAGGAAGCCATCTGGACGTTTTTGAAATTGATGCGGCCTCCAATCGGGGAATTGAGGAGATTAGGGATCTTCGGGAAAAAATTAGACTTGCTCCGACACAGGGGAAGTACAAGATCTATATTATTGACGAGGTTCACATGCTGACGAACGAAGCGTTCAACGCGCTTCTCAAGACTCTCGAAGAACCTCCGGCACACGCAGTTTTTATTCTCGCAACTACCGATCCTGATAAACTTCCATCTACCATCCATTCGCGCTGTTTGGCTATTCGGTTTAAGCGGGCGGGAACGGGTGAAATACTCCATTCCCTCAAGCGCGTCGTCAAAGGAGAAAAGCTGACGGTTGGCGAGGATGTATTGTTTGAAGTCGCCCAATTGTCGGATGGTTCTTTCCGTGACGCAACCAAACTTCTGGAACAGGCGGTTTCCGAAAATGCTCTGGATATCGGAAAAATACAGAAACTTTTCGGTAAACACGGCAAAAGTCCGCGGGCTTTTATAGAACTTCTCGTTCTTAAAAAACCCACGGAACTTCTGGAATTTATAAAAGAAATGGAAGAGAACGGTTCGGACGTGCGGTTGTTCGTATCAGAACTTCTGGAGGAGTTTCACGATCTGCTTCTTGCGTCTTACGGAATTTCAGCCGAAGAGAAGGATAAGAAAAAGATCACTTTAACTCCCATGGAAATCAATAAACTCATCAAGCTTTTTTCGACGGTATATGTCTCACTGCGGGGAATTTCAAATCCGATCTTGCCTCTTGAAGTCGCCGTGATAGACTGGACGGAGGGGAGGTAAGAATTTCGTATAACGTATTAAATTAATTAAAATTTATAAGTTATTAATATTCATATAGGAGATAATTTATGATGAATCCTTTTAAAGCAATCGGAGATTTGAAGTCCATGCGCGACCAGGCAGTGAAAATGCAGCAAGTTCTTTCCCAGGAGGAAGTGACCATCAATAAAAACGGAGTAATGGTCGTTATGACCGGTGATCAGAAGATTAAGAAGCTGACAATCGACGGTCAGGACGACTGGAAGGTGCGTGAAGCTATCGCGGAAGCGATTAAAAAATCGCAGGAAATCGCAGCCAAAAAACTGACGGAGATGAGCGGCGGACTTCAGGGATTGCTTGGCCAAGGCGGGAAGTAATTAGTAACCCAATAAACCAATTACCAATTTTTAATTACCAATTTTAAATGAATGTGTAAGAATTGGTATTTATTGGGTAATTGGTCATTTGAAATGGGTAATTATTTTTTTGTCAGTAGGGTAATTGGTCATTTAAAATTTTCACTATGATTCTCGTATCAGGATCTCTTGCCTATGATCAGATAATGGATTTTGCGGGAGTATTCTCCGATCATATTTTGCCGGATAAAATCCATACGCTGAATGTATCTTTTTTGGTCGATAAAATGCGTAAGACCTACGGAGGTACGGCGGGGAATATTGCCTATACTTTGTCGCTTCTCGGGATAAAAACGGGAATTATCGGATGCGCGGGCGAAGATTTCGACCCTTACCGCGAATTTCTAGAAAAGTACGGCGTTAACACAAAGTATGTTAAGAAGATCAATAAATTCTACACCTCAACAGCCATTGGTATTACGGATAAAACCAATAATCACATATGGGGTTTCTATATGGGTGCAGATGCGTTAAGTGATCAGTTGTCAATTGGTGATGTAGAGGAGCCGATTGATTATGCTGTGGTGTCTCCCAATAATCCCCGGACTATGATGAAATTTGCGGAAGAATACCGCAGGATGAAAATTCCCTTTTTGTTTGATCCCGGGATGCAGCTTCGATGGCTTGACGGCGATCAGTTGAAGACCGCATTCGCCGGAGCTTCCATCATTATCGGCAATGATTATGAGATTTCCGTTATGGAGCGTAAGACAGGAATTCCGGATCTGCACAATTTCTCAGAGGAAAAAATTATTATTACCACCTTGGGAGAGAGCGGCTCGCGTGTCACCCAATACGGGCAAAGCGTAACCGTGAGGTCTGCTGCGGTTTCCCAAGTATTGGATCCGGCCGGAGCCGGGGATGCTTACCGTGCGGGATTTCTCGCCGGGTTCTTACGAAAATTCAGGCTCGAAGTTTGTGCCCAAATGGGATCCGTTGCCGCAGCTTATACGGTTGAAAAACCGGGTACATCCACACACTATTTTACCCCTGATGATTTCGTTATGCGGTACGAAGTGAATTACGAAGACGAGTTAGAATTATAAAAATTTATTTATTAAACTATTTCTTTGTCCACTGTCCCTTGTTATTTTATTAATTTTCCGGAGGAAAAATGGCAAAAAAATTATCGCATGACGTGAAAGACCTCAAACTTGCCCGCGAAGGAAAAAAACGGATCGAATGGGCCGGTAAATCAATGGATGTTTTGAAAAGTATTTCCGCGCGGTTCAAGAAAGAAAAACCACTCGCGGGTCTTACCATCGGTGCGTGTCTTCATGTGACGGCTGAGACGGCAAATCTGATGTTGACTCTGAAAGAAGGCGGAGCCAAAGTATGGCTTTGCGCCAGCAATCCGCTGTCGACTCAGGATGACGTGGCGGCGTCTCTGGTTGCTGACTATGGAATTTCCACCTTTGCGATCAAAGGAGAAGATGACAAAACATACTATTCCCATCTGAACGCAGTCCTGGATGGACATCCGCAGATTACCATGGATGACGGTGCGGATTTGGTGACGCTCCTCCACACAAAACGCAAAAGCCAGATGCCGGAAATCTACGGTTCCAGTGAAGAAACGACAACCGGCATTATCCGGCTGAAGGCTATGGAGAAAGACGGAGTTTTGAAGATTCCGGTTTTTGCCGTGAACGATTCAGATACCAAACACTTGTTTGATAACCGGTACGGTACCGGGCAATCGACCATCGACGGAGTAATTCGCGCAACCAACATGCTTCTTGCTGGTAAACACTTTGTCGTTTGCGGATACGGTTGGTGCGGAAGAGGTTTAGCCAGTAGAGCCCGGGGTATGGGAGCCCAGGTTATAGTTACCGAGGTTGACCCCGTAAAAGCGCTTGAAGCCGTGATGGACGGGTTCAGCGTAATGAAAATGAATGACGCGGCAGCAATCGGAGACATCTTCGTTACGGTTACCGGCAATAAGCACGTCATTTCCATAGACCATATGGAGCGGATGAAGGACGGAGCGATCGTTTCCAACTCCGGTCATTTTAACGTAGAGATTGATCTTGAGGAACTTGAAAAACGTGCGAAAGCGAAAAGAAAAATACGGACGTTTGTTGAAGAATTCACGATCAAGGGGAAGAAGATTTACGTACTCGGAGAGGGGAGACTGATCAATCTGGCTGCGGCAGAAGGCCATCCGCCGGATGTTATGGATATGTCGTTTGCCAACCAGGCTCTTGCCGCTGAATTTTTTGTGAAGAACAAAGGAACTCTGAGTCCCAAAATTTATACCATTTCCCCGGAAATGGATAGGGAAATTGCGAAACTGAAACTGGATTCCATGGGAATCTCGTTTGACCGTTTGACGCCGGAACAGAAGAAATATCTCTCGAGTTGGCAGGAAGGGACGTAAGAAAATTGCCAATTTAAAATTTTAAATTTTAAATTACCAATTTGCGAGATTGGAAATTGATAAATAAAAAGCCCGTGTGGTATAGTGCTTAATATCTAGGGGTAATTTGAAAGATTCGTGAGAAAGTTATAAATGTTTAAACTGGAGACGGATTTGTCCGTTTCCGACAAGTTTATATTATGGGAAAACAATTAACTGAATGGTCTTACCGGTCCGGTGATTCGATTTCGATGAACAGTATTCATGTAGAAGTGATCGCGGATTACGGAGGAGGACATTCTACGGATCATGCGTTCAGTGAAGTCCTGAATCATTTTTACCGCTTTGATACCCAGCATAAAATCCGGGTCTTGTCCGAACATCCGGTGTATGCGTTTTCAACCATAGAAACCGGATTTTGGATCGCTCAGGAGACGCTTCACAGTCAGCACAAAGATCTGGTTCTGTTCTCAAATACAGCCCCCCGGGGAGACATCCTGTGGGAAGGTGAAAACCGTCAGGCGTTTGTCTGTGGACTGCTGGATAACGGAATTCCCGTTTTTGCCGTGAACGCCGGATTCAATCTCTCCTTTGTTAAGGACCGGCTTGTCGGGTTATGGGAGGTAAAAACTCCAAATGAAGGAACGCAGTTCAGGTCCCGGGACTATTATCCCGAAGCCACGATGGCTATTTTGAACGGAGACATGAACCGCATCGGAAAACCGGTATCTATCGCTGAAATCCATGATTATCCCCGTTTTATGGTCGGATCAGTAGACGGGTACGGGAATTTGAAGACGACGATCCGAAGATCTGATTTAAGTGAGTCCGTATTGAAGAGTCCGATAATTCGGGTGGTCATCAACGGTATTCCGCAATTCGCTCTCAATTCTCTCGCAGTAGGGAAAAAGGGCAAGACCGGCGATCTTTGTATGGTAGTCGGTTCGTCCGGCGGAAGAAATCAAAACTTTATCGAATTCATACGGTTACAGGGTCGGGCAGCGGATGATTTTGTAGTAAAAGGCCCTGCGGATGATAAGAACAAAATTGAGATTGAGACGATTAAAATTTAACAGCGGTATAATATAGTAATAATTATTAAAATTGCCTAAAATATTAAAGGCAGGAGAAGAAAAATATGCAAGAAGAACAAATGCCAACAGGAGTAATAGATAAGGCTAGAGGGGCTGTTCAAAAATTGGGTGATCGATTAAGAAGTAAACCTAAAGAACTCAAAGAAACTCCTGTAGATCCAGTTCAAGCACTAAACAATTTTGTGAAAAGGCTTGAAGATTCCTCAGAAACAAACCGGACCGGTCAATTAATAGCTCAACATCTGGAAGAGCGAGAGAGACAGTATAGAGTGGCTAGGTCGAACGATCCGGCGCTTACTCCAGAAGGATGGATTAAACAAGTAGTATCAAGACAAGGCACTTATACTAATGCGAAGGGAGAAAGAATGCAGGAAGGCGATATAGTAGAAAGTGTAGGATGGAACATGAAGGGAAAGCATGGTGATATATCTAAAAAGCCTGGTGATTTCGGACCATCTTGGAATAATCAGCAAGTCGAAAAATTTCTAGGTGAAGATAACGTAACCATGCTTCAGCGTAAAGAAAGAACTTTTAATACCGATAGAAAAGGTAGTTTTAGACTTAAAGTGCGGGGTGACTATGGCCCGGGTTCCGAAGGAGAATCCACGGCAGCTTATCGAGAGCAAGCGATCACATTACCTAAAAAAGGTGAAAAAGAATCAGGAGTAGCTGTAGTACTCCAGGTTGAAAAACCATATGAAGGTTACGGCGTAGGATATGCTTTTGAAGGAGCAATATTAGGTCTTGGATTTCAAATACCCGTAGATACCATGGTGAAGTATTTACATCAAAAAACTTCTCCAGCACCTGCTCCGACACCAGCACATCATTAACTAATAAAGGTATGACTGATGGAAATGTGTGAAATCGGATGTGTGCTGTAGTTATATGTATTCTAACGAATAACAAACTAACACTATTTGGTGCAGGTTATGGTATAATCCCCTCATAATGATTTTAAAGCGATGCTCCATTTGTATTCGTGCTTCCTTTTAGGGAGGTATTTGGAGCGTAGATTTTCGCACAGAACCTCCCAAAAGGGAGGTTTTTTTATATGAGAGTTGACGAGTTTACAAGTCTTACTCTCCTATAATCCGCCCTAGGCGGATCAATCGAAATAGAAACAAAACTGTATAAATATTTTTTTTATCCTATGTACTACAACACTATTCTTGAAGTTATCGGACATACGCCGCTTGTCAAAATCAACAAGCTGAATCCTAATCCGAAAGTTACTTTGCTTGCTAAGTTGGAATTTATGAATCCCGGTGGAAGCATCAAGGACCGGATCGGGCCGAGTATGATTGATCGGGCGGAGGCGTCGGGAAAATTAAAAAAGGGGGGAACAATTGTCGAACCGACTTCCGGCAATACCGGTGTAGGGCTTGCGATGGTTGCGGCGGTTCGGGGCTATAAGAGTGTTTTTGTACTTCCGGATAAAATGAGTCTTGAAAAACGGAATCTTCTTCGGGCATTCGGAGCCCGTGTCGTAATTGCGCCTACAGCGGTAGGTCCGGAAGATCCCCGGAGTTATTACCGCGTTTCCAACCGTCTCGCGAGAGAGTCAACCGGCGGCTATAAACCGGACCAATATTCCAATCCCGGGAATCCGGAAGCTCATTACCGCACGACCGGACCGGAAATATGGGATCAGACAGACGGCAAAGTCACCCATGTCATTGTGGGAATCGGAACCGGAGGAACCATTTCCGGTATCGGTAAATATCTGAAAGAGAAAAACCCGAAAATCAAAATAATCGGAATTGATCCTGTCGGATCAGGCTATTTTGAGTATTTTAAGACCAAGAAATTCCCAAAACTTTTTAAGACGTATAAAGTCGAAGGAGTCGGAGAAGATTTTATTCCGGCGTGTATGGATTTTTCGGTGATTGATGACATCCTGCAGGTTTCTGACAGAGACTCATTTATTACGGCGAGAACGCTTGCCCGCGAAGAGGGGATATTGAGCGGCGGGTCCTCAGGACTCGCACTATGCGGGGCTTTCAACTACGTCCATAAATTGAAAAATGGATTGGTTGTCGTCGTGCTGCCGGATTCCGGGCGGAATTATCTTACGAAGTTCTATAACGACGACTGGATGCGGGATTTCGGATTTCTGGATGAAGAGAAATGCACCATCAAACCGCTTCTCAAAAAACATCTCCATCTCATTACGGTTCCAGCCTCTGCAACTCCGGCTGATGCCATTGCGCTGATGCGTAAATATCTCATATCCCAGTTGCCGGTTGTTGAAAAAAATAAAATCATCGGTACTATATCCGAATTGATTCTCCTACAGCGTCTTTACGGGAATGAAAAAGTACCGCTGACGGTTCGGGAGATCATGGATCCCGATGTCATTCAACTGCCGGATACGGTTTCCCAAAACCAACTGGCTCAGGCTTTGTCCCGGAAAGAGATGGTTGTCATTCTCGACCATTCCGGTAAACCTTTGGATGTTTTGACCCGTATCGATTTCCTCTCCGCAACATCGTGAACCTGTTTTCGAGGTTTCTCTGGTTTTATCTTCCGACTTGAAAAATCATCCCAGAGTGTCCATAATACGGATTAATGGAGACTGTCGTTTTTTCAGGAGATGCCAATCGAAAACTGTCAGAGGAAATCGTGCATAATATGGGTTTGAGTCTGGGGAAGGTGGAGATTGTCCATTTTGCGGATTCTGAGACACGGGTGCGGATTGAAGAAGACGTGGAAGGCAAGGACGTATTTATCATCCAAGGATTATCCAACCCCGTAAACGACCATCTGATGACGCTTCTTCTTATGGGAGACGCGGCCAAAAGGGGAGAAGCGCGTCGGGTTATAGCTGTAGTTCCGTATCACGGTTATGCGCGTCAGGATCGGGTGCATCGTCCCGGAGAATGTTTGTCTGCCCAGGTTGTAGCCAGGCTTATCGAGTCCGTAGGTTTTGATAAATTGGTGACTTTGGAGCTTCATAACGAAACAATTTTAGGCTTTTTCAAGATTCCCGTTGTTCATCTCTCAGGATTATCCGTTTTCCGTCCTTTAGTCGAAAAAATCAAAGACGATGTGGTTGTCGTGACTCCCGATGCCGGCGCACTCAAACGAGCTCAGAGTTTTTCCGAAGGTTTGGATGTGCCGCTTGCACTTATCGAAAAGAAACGCGATTTGAATACGCTCCACAAAATTTTATCCATGCGGGTGGTCGGGGATGTTGCCGGCAAAACTGCCGTGATTGTGGATGATGTGATCGTATCCGGAGGGACGCTTGTGAACGCCGCCTATCTCCTGAAGCAGAAGGGTGCCAAACAGGTAATTGCGGTAGCAACGCACGCTGACTTCGTAGCTGGGGCTGATAAGATTCTGCAGGATTCGCCGGTTGATAAAATCTGGGTGACGGATACCATTCCGGTATCTGAAGAACAGAGATTTCCGAAGCTCAAGATTCTTTCTATGGCTCCGCTCATCAGTGAGGCAATGAAAAAAATGGTAAAACAATGATATCGGCGAAAACCTCACCGGTTGCAAAATCCAAAACCTGATTTTATGAAGTATTTACCCCATTCTGTCGAAAAACTGATTGAGTCGTTTAGTAAATTACCTGGGATAGGTCCCAAAACAGCCAGCCGGTTGACGTTCTATCTTCTTCATGTTCCCCAGGTGCAGCTGAATGAGTTTTCCGATTCGGTCCGGGATCTGAAAAATAAAACCGTTTATTGCAGCAAGTGCATGAACATAGGAGAACAGGATCCGTGCGGAATATGCAGCGATGAGACGCGCGATGCATCGGTCGTTTGCGTCGTAGAACAGCCGATCGAAATCATATCGTTTGAAAAGACAGGCAAGTTTCATGGAGTTTATCACGTGCTGCACGGTGCGATTGATCCGTTGAATAACATCGGTCCTGATGAAATACGGATTCAGGAACTTATGTCGAGGATCAAGTCCGGCAAAATCCGTGAGATAATATTAGCGACAAATCTTGATATGGAAGGGGAGGCAACGGCCATGTATATCCGCCGGGAAATTCTCCGGTTGAAAAATCAGGATGCAAAGATTGACGGGGTGAAAGTTACGAGGCTTGCTCACGGGCTGCCGGTTGGATCAGATCTTGAGTACGCGGATGAAATGACGTTATCCCGCGCCTTGGAAGGTAGAAACGATTATTGATTTTTTGATGCTTTGAAGGACTATGCTGACAAAAGAAAAATTATTAACCGTATTGAAAGAAATTCCGGATCCGGAATTAAACATATCGGTGGTGGATTTGGGTTTGATATATGATATAAAGATGGATAAGAGGGGTAAAGTGGAAGTTATCATGACACTTACGACCATGGGGTGTCCGCTGTATGAATTGATAGCGCGTCCTATCGAAGAGCGCATCAAAGGATTGCCGGGAGTGAAATCGGTAAATATTGAATTAACGTTTGATCCTCCATGGACACCGGAGAAAATGAGTAAAGAAGCCAAAGTCGCACTGGGTTTTTTTTGATAAACATGCTTTTCTCATATGTCCAAAATCAAGAAAATCATCCGGGGCGGATTTGAATCCGCCGTTGAATTTTTGAAGCCTGCTACGAAAATTGTTACGCCTGATCGCATCGCAGGCCAAATCATTGGACCGTCATCCGGCCAAAATGAAATGACGGAATACCTTCGTAAGCTTGGGGATCACAAGGAATCGGGTAACCCGCAAAAAAAAGATCAGTTAGACGGTAAGCAAACAAATCCTGACGAAAACGTTCAAAACCTGCGAACCTATCTCCAATCCATTCCCAGTCATTTGAGACCGCCGGTTGGTCCTCCACCCCTCAGGCCTTATGAAGCGACGGTGAAAGACCATACGGATAAATTAGCTGAAAAGGCAAAAGTGGAAGAGAATTCAGCGCCTTTTGTGACTCCTACCGGAAAACGAAGAGGGATGATGGGGAAGAAACATCAGCCCTCAAGCGATATGGAGCGGAAAATCAACAAGAAATCAGGGTAATTAGTTGGTTAGTTGGTTACTTAGTTTTTTATTTTCCTGCGGTCTAATACGTAATACTTTACTTATACCGTCTTACTTCTTTCATACCGTTTGACCCAACTTTCAACCTCTTTCCAGTCTCTCACTCGTGAAATATTCGGTTTCAGTTTTCCCTGATTCCACGGATGGCCGATGAGAAGTACCGGAATTGTCATGGCCTCCGCAATCTCCTTATTATCCTCAATCATTACATCGATTTTCTTTTCACGAACAATTCGGGCTTTAAACTCTGCAGAACTTTCCTCTCGTGTTTCGTCATGGAGATCAATCACCGATCCGGGAATATAGAGGTTATGTTTTTCAAGCCAGGAGACCGTCGATCTTTTGGAATGAGGCGGTCTTGCGGTAATATAATGAACCCGGTATCCTTCTCTGGCCCATCGTTTGAGGACAGAGCCGGCTTCCTCATAAACCGGCAAAGACAGAAGGAACTCCCGGTTGCGTTCCAACCCGTCAATAAAAATTTCCACTTCTTTCTTATCTGCCGTCGTATGATTTTCGAGATGGTAATAATCAAACACATCGCTGTAAATCACGTTCGTTTTGAACGCGGTATTAAATTCCTTGATTACTTGGGGGTACGAATCGGCAATCGTGTTATCGATATCGATTCCGATTCTCAATTTTCGTTTCGGCGCTGGTTCAAATTCTAATATTTCCGGCATACTCGTTAATTGTAAACTAAGTAACTGAAAATGTAATCTTCCGGCAGGTGGGCCTCTGATTATTTATTTCTGATTATTTGCGAGCCATTGGGGGTATCTTTGACGATGTAGCCCAATTCTTCAATTTTTTTCCGGAGCGTATCGGCCTCGCTGAATTTTTTCTCTTTACGCAAATTCTCGCGTTCCTTTACCATGTGTTTAACCTCTTCCAAAACCGGTTGTTCCTCGATAACCGTTACTTTCAAATTCATAAATCCCAGACCTAGTACCGAATCGAACTTTCCGATCAATTCTCTTTTTTTATCTCCGGATAAATCGCTTTTTACCGTTTCCCAAACCACACCGAGAGCCTGCGGCATATTCAAATCATCGTTTACCGCAGATTTAAACGAATCGGATAACTTATCCGTATCTTTGGTATTTTTTTCCGTGGCTTGATTGTTAGACAGTGCGGCAACCGCGTGTCTCAAATTATCCAATGCGTTCTGAGCGCTTTCCAGAGCCTTCCAGGTGAAATTCATCTGTTGGTGGTAGGAAGCGGTTAAAAATAAATAGCGGAGCGCAATCGGGTCAAAACCTTTTTCAACAATATCTTTCAGACGGTAGAAATTCCCGAGAGATTTGCTCATCTTTTTCCCGTCAACAAGGAGATGTTCTCCGTGAACCCAGTACCGGACAAAGGGGGACTTGCCGGTTGCGGCTTCGGATTGGGCAATTTCATTGGTGTGGTGGATCGGGATGTGGTCAACTCCTCCGGTATGTATGTCGATTTGGTCTCCCAGGGTTGCGAGGATCATGGCGCTGCATTCGATATGCCAACCCGGGAATCCTTTTCCCCAAGGGCTATCCCACTCCATCTGCCGTTTAATTCCGTTCGGAGTCAGTTTCCAGAGCGCAAAATCCAACGGGTGTTTTTTGCCGGAAACAGCTTCAACCCGCGCGCCCATTTTATTTCCCTTTTCCAATTCTGCTAAAGAGCGCCCCGTCAGTTTTCCATAGTCCGGAAATTTAGATGTGTCGAAGTAGACCCCGTCGCCGATCGTATAGGTAAACCCTTTTTTCTCGAGCGTCCCGACAAGCTGGATCATCTGGGGGATGTATTCGGTAGCCCGGGTGATATTTTTTTCGTCCGGTTTTTTAATATTAAGAGCATCCATCATAGCGAAAAAATCTTCGGTATACACACGCGCGATTTCCCATACGGATTTCTTCTCACGACTCGCTCCTTTTTCCATTTTATCTTCTCCGCTGTCTGAATCCGATGTCAGGTGGCCGACGTCCGTAATATTCATGACTCTTTTAACCGGGAAACCGTTGTAGGTGAGTACCCGCTCGACACTATCGGCAAAAACATAGGTTCTTGCGTGTCCGATGTGCGCGTAATCATAAACCGTCGGGCCGCAGGAATAATAGGTGATAAGCGACGGATTGATGGGAATGAAGTCCTCAATCTGTCTAGTTAACGTGTTATAAAATTTGAGCATTGGTTCAGTTAAAAAAATAACTAATAACCTTTTTTACTTCATGAGATATTTGTTAAAAAAATCGAGACTTCGGACTGAGAGAGTAGGCCAGCTGCCTAAATTGAAATTATGGTTTTCTCCCGGGTAGGTATAGTAAGAAATCTGTTTATTTATTTTTTTCATCGTATTCACGAATTGGTCTGACCATCGGACGGGTACGGCTTCGTCATCCGTTCCCTGGTGAAGTTGGATGGGCGCGGTTATCCATTCCAGATAATTTGTCGGAGAATACTGTTCTATGTCGTATTCTTTTTCGAAATCCGCAACCAGTTTGCGGAGTCCCTTGCCGTTATCATCATATTCGTCCGTAAAATAGAGGATGGAGTAGGGAAACGGTTTGGTGACCGGTGCCCAGAGAACCGTTGGAATGGGTTTTCCCGTAATGGCAAGAACTGCTATGGCTATATGCCCTCCGTTGCTGTGTCCCCAAATTCCTATATTAGTCGGATCCGATTTTGCCGATAATCCCGCTGTTATGAGAGCATCATTGAGAGTGGGAAGGGAACTGAGAAGCGAGAGTGCGGTCGTATAAGTCTGGAACCGTTCTTCCATGGCGTCACTGGAGGGTTTATCTGAATCGCCGTACCCCAGGAAATCCGGGGCAAGGGTGATATAACCGTTTTGAGCCAGATATTCGCCCATCCGTTTGGTTCCGACTCCGGGTTCGTATATTTCCCCGGGCACAAAACCCCGGAAAAGAACGACAATCGGCATTTCCGTATTCGGTTTATTAAGAGGAATATTGGCAAGCCCGGTTGCGCGTTTTCCTTCGGTTTGAAACTCGAATAGCCAGGTCGAAAAATCCGGGTTCGTCTGAGAGAGTTCTTTATAGAGCTTGATTTGTTCAGGATTGAAAACGGTTTCTTTCAGGTTATCAAATGAATACCTCAATAGGGGTTTGACCGTAGGAATGGGAGTTACCGGGACAATCGGGGACGTCAGCTGAAACGGCGCATTCCGGCTCCACATCCACAGGATTCCACCTGCGATGAGCGTGACAACAAGAACAATAATAAGTGCGGAAATGCGTTTCATGTAGCTCATACTATTATAACGGTGGCGGTGTAGAAAAGGAATTAGTATCTTTGGCCGTGGCGTCGGTTATGCGTAAAAACTCATATTATCTGCGGATAAACCCCCGGAAATATTCAGCTTTGATATTTTCAGGCGTCTTTGATATACTTTACCGCATGGAAACGTACGAATTGATGACAATTCTTTCAGGGACGATGTCTGAAGCAGATCAGAA
>Ga0172379_10002113_pt1 | contig 36530 bp, 32 predicted proteins | sample GrowelOW334metaG_FD_119756 | JGI IMG/M metagenome (GOLD analysis project Ga0172379, IMG submission 119756) | Groundwater microbial communities from an aquifer near a municipal landfill in Southern Ontario, Canada - Groundwater well OW334 metaG | ecosystem: Environmental > Aquatic > Deep... | reverse complement strand
GTAGAAGTGGGCGGTTGAAGGCGGTATATGCGGGTAGTTAGAGATAAAAGTGCGGGATATTGTCGAAAACCGCGAGAAATATCGTCTGAAAAGTAGGAGACTGTCCAGTTTATCAGGAGAACTATTTTTTTAGCCTGATATTTTCCTTATGCTGGACAGGCTCCTAGGGATCAAGGCGATTCGAAATCCCGTCTCGTTCACGAAAACAACGATATGTTTACGCTTTTTTTACGCCATTGGGGGCTATGAGGGCGAAAGGTTCCTGCCAGCCATTCCACCCGCCCCATGATCCTTGATAGTTCTAATCCTGTTACCTGGGGATAACCAGGATTAGAATTGTTGTAAAAACATGCCCTTGACAGACGGTATACTGTCGACTCACTGAGAGATCGCATTGGGCCCGCGAAGATAAGAGTGCGGGTAACGCGCGCAGAAATAGGAAATCTTGGGGACCATGAAAATATATAAAAGCACTCAGGCCAAAGATATTCGGAAGGCTAAAGAATACTGGGAAGACTACAAGAGGAATATATGAAAACCTACAGGCCCATGATGATTATCTGAACAAGGCGCTTAAAGACCCTAAAGAAGCCGCCATGTACATGAATGCGGCGGTGGAAGAAAATGACCCTGCGCTAATCCTCGCCGTTCTTGCCCAAGTCGTTCGGGCGCATGGAATCTCCAAAACCGCGAAAAAGGTTTCCCTTTCGCGTGCGGGTGTATATAAAATACTTTCCAAGAAGGGCAACCCAGAGCTGAGGACTTTTATGGGCATCTTGAACGCCTCAGGTCTTCAAATGTCCTTCAAACCAACTCATACACATCACGGATGATCAGTGGACAGGGACGCCTTTTGATAATATAACCTCGGGGCCGGCAGGCCCCGCGGTTATTGCTGCAGCTGCGAGAGGTCGGCAACGTCTTCGAAAAGACCGACAAGGGAACCGATAAGCTTTAAACGGTTCTCCTTCACTTTGGGATCTTCCGCCATCACCATCACCGTGTTGAAAAAACTGTCCAGGGCGCCTTTGATCGAAACGGTTTCAACCAGGCTTTTCTCGTATTGCCGGCGGGCAAGATGGTCTTTTACCTTGCCTGAAAGGGTCCTGATGCCGGAATAAAGGGCGCGCTCCTCGTCTTTTTCAAACAACGCCTCCTCAGGGCCGCCTTCAGGAGAGTACTTGGCCTGCCTGAGAATATTCTTGGCCCGTTTGAACGCCATGGCCAGAGCTTCAAAATCCGGATTTTTCCTGACGGAATGAAGGTCGTTTATGCGGCGCCGGCAGTCCAGCAGGTCCGCGTTCCTGATGAAGAATTCTTTAACGGCCTTGACCTCGTCGAAACGGTAACCTTTTTCCTCGAACAGGGTCTCGGCCCGCTGCCAGGTAAAATCGAGCAGCGCGGAGACGGTCCTTGCCGCGTCGAAACCCGCGGCCTTCGCCGGAAGGAGTTCAAGCGCGCGGCCGAACGCCTCTTTCAGCGGCAGCTCCAGATCGTTCTCAAGAACGATCCTGGCCAGGCCCAGGGCCTGCCTTCTGAGCGCATGCGGGTCCTCGCTGCCGGAAGGGATCAGCCCGAGGGCGAAATCCGCGGCCAGCGTGTCCAGTTTGCCGGCGAGGGAAACCACCGAGCTTTCCTTAGTGGAGGGAAGGGGGGACCTGGCGCTCATGGGCCAGTAAAATTCACCCACGGCTTTGGAGGCGGTTTCACTCAAGCCTCCGTTCCTGGCATAATAATAGCCCATCACGCCCTGGAGTTCGGTGAATTCGCGCACGACATTGCTTGAAAGGTCGGCGTAAACCAGGCGGGAAGCGCTTTTAACGGCCCCGGCATCCAGCCCGGACGCCGCTTCCGCAAACCAGCCGGCCAGATTCTCCACCCGTACGGCCTTGTCGAACATGGAGCCCAGTTTTTCCTGAAAGGTAACGGTCTTGAGAACCTCCAGCATGGCCTCCATCGGCTCCGCCAGATCGCGCCTGTAAAAGAATATAGCGTCGCGGAAACGGGCTTCCAGCACATTGCGGAAGCCCTCTTCGACATTCTTCTGGCCTTTTGAAACTCCGTCGCGGATCCCGACGAAATAAGGCTGAAGCTTTTTTTGGGAGTCGCAGACGGTAAAGAATTTGAGCTGCTTCTTCATCACCAGGTGGACCAGTTCCCTGGGAAGCTTCAGGAATTCCTGATCATAGGTCCCCACAACGCAGACCGGATATTCGACCAGGTAAAGGTTCTCCTTCAGGAGTTCGGGGTCCGCTTCCACTTCAAGCCCGGCGCGTTTGGAAAACTGCTCCAATTCCGCGGACAGGACCCTGGCCCGCTCCTCGTCCCTGACCAGGACATTGGCGTTCTCAAGGATCCGGAAATACTTTTCAGCCGAGGGGACGCTGATCTGCCGCGAGCCCTTGGCGCTCAGGCCCACGGTAAAACGGCCGGACTTTATGCCGGCGAAAGCGAAAGGGATTATCTTGTCGCCGTAAAGAGCGGTTATGCTCCTGATGGGCCGCGCAAACCGCACGCGGGTCTCTTCCCAAACCATGGTCTTGGGAAATTCCAGCGAGCCTATAAGTCCGGGAAAGAGCTCCGATAGGACTTTGGGCGCGGGCCTGCCGGGGATCGTTTTTACGGCCGTCAGCACCTGGCCCTTCGGGGAGGTCTCGACGGCAAGTTTGTCGGGGGTCGTACCCTGGCCTTTCGCGAAGCCGACGCTCTGGGGCGTGTACGCGCCTTTTTCATCCTTCCAGAATTTTGCCAGCGGACCCATGGCCTTTACGGTTTTTTCCTCGGATTTGCCCGGCAGCCCCGTGATGTGCAGCACCAGGCGTTTGTAGGTGCCGTAGGCTTTAAGCGTTTCAAAGGGCAGGTTCGCGGCGGCCAGGAGTTCGCGGGCGCCGGCTTCCAGCTGTATTTCCGCGGAAGTTATAAAACGGGCCGGGATGTTCTCAATGCGTATTTCCAGTAAAGCTTCTTTCTTGATCATATAGTCTCCAACACGGGATAAACCAATGTAAAAATTTCAATCAAACGCGCCCGGCGCAAGCCCTGGAGCCGCCGTCCTGGGCGGCGGGTTCACCGGCCTTGACATGCGCCGCGGCGCAGGCTTTGGCTATGTCGCGGATCCTTTTGATCATGCCCACCCGCTCCGAAACCGAGATGGCGCCCCGCGCGTCCAGCAGGTTGAAGGAATGGGAACATTTCATCACCAGGTCGTAAGCCGGAAGATAATGGCCGTCTTTTATCAGTACGGCGATCTCGCGTTCGTAATCGTCGAAATTCCTGCGCAGGCCGGCGACATCGGCGTATTCGAAATTATAATGCGAGAATTGTTGTTCCTGCGTCTTGTACATTTCTCCGTAGGTAAGCCGGTCGCTCCAGGCGAGGTCGAAAATGTTCTTTTTTTTCTGGACGAACATCGCCAGGCGTTCAAGGCCGTAGGTGATCTCCACGCTTATCGGGTCAAGCTCGAACGAGGCCATCTGCTGGAAATAAGTGAACTGCGTCACTTCCATACCGTCCAGCCATACTTCCCAGCCCACGCCGGAGGCGCCCAGGGTGGGGGATTCCCAGTCGTCCTCTATCCAGCGGATATCATGCTCTTCGGCATTGATGCCGACGGCCTTAAGGGAGCTCAGATAAACCTGCTGGATGTCTTTTGACGGGGGTTTGATGATGACCTGATACTGGTAATATTTTCCGAGCCGGTTGGGGTTTTCGCCGAAGCGCCCGTCCCCCGGCCGACGGCACGGCTCCACATAAGCCACGCGGTTGGGCCTTGAGGTAAGCGAACCGAAAAAAGTCGCCGGATTGAAGGTGCCGGCTCCTTTTTCAAGGTCGTACGGCTGGATGATAGCGCAGCCCTGCTTCGCCCAATACCTGTCAAATCTGAGTATGATATCCTGAAAATTCACTTTGAAACCTCCACGGACGGGATAATGGGTATATTATACTGAAAAAGCGGCCCGGGCAAGGATGACAAATCCGGAATAATCCCCGCCGCCGTCACGCTATACGAATTCGAGGGTTTTCAGGCTCTGGTTCAATTGTTCGGAGAAAAATCTTCTTAAAAGCTCGTCCAGATAATCCATGGCCTGGGGCTGCGCCTCCAGAGCGCGCACCTCCGGCCAGGCCGCATCGTGCAGGGTCTCCCAGAGCCTGGAATCCAGTCCCACCGAACTTGCCCTGAATCCGAAACCCGCGGTCTCCAGCGCGCGCAAGGTAAACGCGCGGTACATCCAGGGCGACGGTCCCCGCGCTTCGGCCGCTGAAACCGCCGCCGAAGCGCCGGACAGGTCCCGCTCTCCGGGCTCGCCGTCTTCGGCCTTAAATTTTCGGCCCGAGGGAACGCCGGTTTCGCGGACGGACGGTGGCGGGGGAAACCGCCCCGGCGGTCCGTAAGGATCGTCCCTGTCTAGGTCCTGAAGGGCGCCCAGCAGAAGTTCATATTTTTCAGGGCTGGGCTGATGGGCGGGCGTAAGCTTGTTTACCACTTCGCAAAAATACAATGCGGTAAACAATTTGCGGGTATCCAGGCGGATACGGGGGAAAACGGAAAGAGAACTGCCGCCCGTACAGACGGGGAAGTTAGATCCGTTCTTAAGGTAGAAACGGTAATCGCCCCAGGTGACCGGCTCCGAAAGCGCCCTGAGCTTGGCTTTCGGCAGCCGCACGCTCTTGAAATTGACCTCAAGTTTGCCCCTGTCCCTGGTGAACACGGTCACGATGCGGTCGTTCTCGCGCAGGGGCCTGCGCCACAGAACAAGACCGCAATCGCAGAAGATCATGGAGGTATTTTAGCAATAAAATGCCGTAAAACGGCATTTTATCGTACCCGGCACGGGATCTTATTCAGCCCGTGCCGGGTAAATCGCCTATAAAATGTTGTCGGACAACATTTTATTTAATATAATTAATGCATTATGCTACCTACATACAGACCAAATGTCAGAAGAAGAAAAAAGACCCTCGGTTTTCGCGCAAAAATGAAAACCGCCGGCGGAAGAAAAACTTTAGCGAGACGGCGCGCGAAAGGGCGATGGCATCTTATCCCCTAGTGAACGCTTCGGCGTTCACCGGCGTTGAAAAGTGAAAAAGTTCTCTTTTTCCAGGAACGCGCGGCTGCGCAGCCGGAAAATTTTTGATTTTGTTTTCAACAAGGGGAAAAAGTTCTCTACGCGCGACCTGGTGATGTGGGCCTATGTTCCGGCCGCCGGAAGGACCGGAACGGAAAAGGCGCAACTCCCCATGCCGGACGAAAAGCGGCTGGGTCTCGTCATCAGCAAAAAAACCGGCGGCGCGGTCCGGCGCAACAGGCTCAAACGGCTTCTGCGCGAAGCCTACAGGCTGTCAAAGTACGGCTTGCGGGACGGAGCGCATATAATAATATATCCGAAGGCCGGATGCGCGATACAAAATCTTTCAGGGGCGCGGAAAGCGCTGGGCGCTATCTGGGCCAGGGCTAAGATCAATAATGCGGAGCGATAAGAACGCCAAAGCCGGCTCAGCGCCAAAAGCCGGCGCGCGGGACATAGCCTCGGACGCCGTGCGGACGGCGTACGGCCTTTTCAGGCCGTTGCTGGGGCCGCGCGCCTGCAGATTCCACCCGACCTGCTCGCAATACAGCTTCCAATCCTTCAGACAATACGGTTTGCTCAGAGGCGCTCTTTTGAGCGCCGCGAGGATCCTCCGCTGCCACCCGTGGAACCGGGGCGGCTATGATCCCGTCCCGACGCTCCGGGAAGCGCGGTTGGGATCCTTGTTCTCAGCTTCAGGCCATAAGGAGACAAATTAATGCAGAAAAATCTAGTGCTGGCGATCGTTTTATCCTCGGCCGTTTATATAGGCTGGTACTCTTTCATTGAAAAAAGGCCGGCGTTCAACCAGCCGGCCTCCCAGGCTGCGGCGCCGGCGGCACAGACCGCGTCCCCGGCCGCCGCAGCCGGGATCCATGCCGTTCCCACCGCCTCCGGACTTTCGGCCGCCGCGGCGCCCCTGGAGCCAGGCTGGGCCTCGCGCGCGGTGGAACTGAAACTTAACAAAGCCGTTTACACTTTCCATCCCGCAGGCGCCTCGATAAAAAGCGTGGTCTATCAGGGCCCTGTGTCCCCGGTCGAACTGGTTCCCAGCCCGGCCCCAGGTTTCCTCAGTTCCTTCGACAGCCTCACATTCACCCTTAAAAGCAAAACGGCCGACAGCGTCGCCTTCACGGCGCGCGCCCCCAACGGCGTGACCATACTTAAAAAATTCACGCTCAACGGGGAAGACAGGATAAATCTGCTGGAGATAACGGCGACAAACCCTTCCGCTGCCCCCGCGGTGTTCGCGGCGTGGGACCTGAAACTGGGACCCGGCCTTGGCACGGTCAAAAGCGAGGAAAAGGAAAATCCGAAACTATGGCAAGCGCAGTACACGGTGCAGGAAGAGGGCAAAAAATTCCCGACCGTAAAGACCCTCAAGGAAGGCCAGAAGGCGGGACCATGGGTCTGGGCCGGCGTGGACAACAGGTATTTCCTGGCGGCGGTGCTGGGCGGGGACCTGAAACGGGGCACGCTTAACCTCTCCCAGCCTGAGGTGGATGGGAAAGAGGCGCCACTTTTGTCGATGCCTTTCGAAGCCGAACTGCTGGCGCCGCAGGAAACCCGCGTCTGGCGCATGGAGTTTTATATAGGTCCCAAAGACTATAAACTGCTCCAGGCCCTCGGACACGGCCTGGACCGCTCTGTGGATTTCGGGTTCTTCTCCCCGCTGGCCAAGCTGGCAAATTCCGCGCTTGACTATTTCCACGGCCTCACCGGCAATTACGGCACGGCCATCGTCATCCTGAGCGTCATCCTGCAGATACTGATCTTCCCTCTCAGCTGGAAATCCTACAAAGCCATGGCCGTCATGAAAAAGATCCAGCCCGAGATGCAGGCCATCCAGGCCCGTTACAAGAACGATCCCAAGCGCATGAACGCCGAAGTGATGGAACTGTATAAGTTGCACGGAACCAACCCTCTGGGCGGCTGCCTGCCGATGCTCCTGCAGATCCCGATCTTCTTCTCGCTTTTCACGGCGTTAAGGAACTCCTGGCCCCTGCACGGAGCGCCCTTTATTTTCTGGATAAAGGACCTCTCGGCGAAGGACCCGTACTATGTCCTGCCGCTGGTCATGGGCGCCATTATGTTCCTGCAGCAGCACCTGACCCCCCAGACCACGGACAAGTCACAAGCGGCCATGATGAAGTGGATGCCGGTGGTCTTCACCTTCATGTTCCTGACCTTCCCGTCGGGACTGGTGCTTTACTGGCTGATCAACAGCGCCTGGGGCTTCGTCCAGACGATGGTCCTGCAGAAACAGCAGGCATAAAAACTGACGGCCCGGGCCGCTGGCAAGGCCGGGGAGACGCCCCGGACACGGAACGAACGATCCAATTTTACACACAGCATCGGAGGAATAAAAAAAATGAAAGAGACGAAAGTGGAAGCTAAGACCATACAGGACGCCGTCGAAATAGGCCTCATAGAACTGGGCCTCAGACGCGACCAGGTCGAAGTTGTGGTAGTAAGCGAGGGGACAAAAGGTTTCCTCGGTCTGGGCGCTAAAAAAGCCTGCGTAACGCTGCGCGAAAAAAAATGGACCGGCAGCGGACACCATGAAGAACGCGACACGCGGCGCGAACGCCCTTCTTCGGGCCGCGGCAGGAACAACGGCTCCCGCGGATCCAGGAGAGAAAGGTACGAGGGAAGGCCCCGCCCCGCGCGCCCGTCCCAGGACAGGCCGCAGCAGGAGAGACGGCCGGACGCCGGTTATGAAAGGCGGCCCGACGCCGTATACCAGGATGTCAGCCTGGCCATGGACGCCGTCCAGGCGCCTGAAGATCCGGCCGACCACGCGAAACTGGCGCTCACCACGACCCTTAAACTGATGGGCCTTGAAGCCAGCGTAACCGACGCCGGACGCGGCGCGGAAGAGGGGGTAGTCTCCATAAAATTCGACTCCCCGGATTCGGCCGTCTTCACAGCCGAAAACGCCAGAGGGCTCCAGTCCCTCCAGTTCCTTGTCAACTCCATCATCAACAAGAACCGCAAGAACCGCGTGTCGGTCAGGATAGACACCGCCGACTACTGGAACAAGAAGGAAGAAGAGCTCGCGGCGAAGATCGAATCCGTGGTAAAAGAGGTGGTCGGGACCGCCCGCCCCTACCGCCTGGAGCCGATGTCCGCGCCCCTGCGCAAATTCGTTCACAGCCTGATAAAAACAAAATATCCGGAAGTGGAAACCCTTTCGGAAGGCGAAGGCAAATGGCGCAAGGTGGTCATCCGTCCGGTAACCAGACAGGAAGCCGCCAAATAAAATGTCGTAAGACGGCATTTTACCGCACCCGGCACGGGGTTTTATCCGTCCCCGTGCCGGGGCGAAAATTTTTAACAAATAAGCGGGAAACGGCCGGTGGATAGTGGCGAGTGCAAAACACCTGTCACTATCCACTTTTAACATGCACCCCTTATGCTTATCCCAGACACCGCCCAGACCATAGCGGCTCCGGCATCTGCCCCCGGCCACGGGGCCATAGCGGTGGTGCGGCTTTCGGGGCCCCTGGCGCACACGATCCCGTCGGCCTTCCTCAAGCCTCTCCCCGCAGCCGGAAAACTCAGGGCCGGAACCTCATATCTGCTCAGGGCCGAAGAGAACGGCCGGCTCCTGGACAGGACGGTAGTCATCTTTCACCGCGGCCCGAAAAGCTACACAGGGGACGACATGACGGAGATCTTCTGCCACGGCTCGCCTTACATAGTTTCCAGGCTGCTCAGCCTCTCCATAGCCAACGGAGCGCGCGAGGCCGCGCCCGGCGAATTCACGCTGCGGGCCTTTATGAACGGCAAACTCGACCTGGCCCAGGCCGAAGCCGTGAACGACCTTATTATCTCGGAAAGCGAAACCGCCCACCGCTCGGCGATCACGCAGGTTGAAGGCAGGGTTTCCGGACGGATCAGGAAACTTAAAGGCCGTCTCATAGACCTGCTGGGAGAACTGGAAGTAAGGCTGGACGACGCCTACGGCGAGCTTCCGCAACTGGGCGCGAAGGCTTTCGCCGCTAAGGCGGCCGCGGCCGAAGCGGAAATAAAGGACCTGGCCGACAGTTTCGCGCACGGGCGCCGCCTTAAACACGGCCTCCGCGTGACCATAGCCGGAGCGCCTAATTCCGGCAAGTCCTCGCTCCTCAACAGGCTCGCCGGGAGGGACCGCGCGATCGTCTCCCCGGAGGCGGGGACTACGCGCGACACGATCGAAGAAAGGATCGACATAGCGGGATTCACGGTCGTCCTCACGGATACCGCCGGCATAGCCCCCGCGGCCGGGGACGCCGTGGAGCGGGAAGGGATGCGCCGCTCGCTCAAAGCGCTTCAGACCGCCGATCTCATACTATGGGTCCGCGATCTTTCCAGAAAAGATTCTCCCGCCGACCGCAGGGTGGCCCGCGCCGTAGAACGGGGCGCTGCGCCCGGCGCCGACCTTATCAAGGCGTTCAATAAATGCGACCTGCCGCCGGCCAGGACGCCGGCCGAGACGGCGGACGCGCTCAGGATCTCCTGCAGGACCGGACAGGGAATAGAAGCCCTGAAGCGCCTGCTGGTGGGCGAGGAACAAAAGATGTTCTCGGCCGAAGCTTCTTCCATAATAACCTCGGCCAGACATTACGGCGCGCTGCTTGACGCTCACAGGGAACTGGAACGCCTGCGCGCCCTGGACCGGCCCGGAAAACGGCTCCCTCTTGAGCTGGCCGCTGAACATCTCAGAGGGGCGCTCAACGCCCTGGCCGGGATCCTGGGGGAAACGACATCGGAAGAAATACTGGGCAGGATCTTCGAAAAGTTCTGCGTGGGCAAATAAAATGTCGTATAAATTTTTGCGGCAAAAATTTATGATCAAATGATGCGGAAACTAAAAACATATTTTGACCTGGCTAAGAGAACGATAACCGATCCGGCGGGCGCGGCGGGGGAATTCATGGCGCCCGGCGCGGGATCCGGCGGTCCGCTGGCGGTATATCTGGCATACTGCGCCGCCTACGCCCTCTTCCTTTATATAAAGCCGGCGGATTTCCCCTCCGAGTTTTCGGAGGCGGCCGGGGAGTTCTCCGGCAAACCCTATATCTGGCTCTTCGCCGTGCAGGCTTTCTTCGAACTCGCCTTCACCGCCGCATTCTGCGCTCTTTTCGCGGCTTTTGCGGGTTTTCTTAAAGAAGGCAGGCCGGCTTTTAAATTCCTGTCGGGCTGCGCCGCCTGCGGCGCTTACGCGGCGGCCGCCTTCTATTCCAGAACCGAGCCGAAGTTCGCGCCGCCTCTCCTGGCCGCCGCGGGCGCCGCGGCGTACGCCGGCGTCCGCGCGGCAAGGCCCGCCGCGGCGGCCTTTTTCCGCTTTTCGCTCGCGGTCAACGCCGCGATGCTCCTCTGCCTGCCCGTCTATGCCCTGGCGGCGGCGCTGCGCAGCGAAACGCTGTACACGGCGGCGGAAGCCGCCGGGGGGCTCTGGCTGATCGTGCTGACCGTAAAAGCGTCCAAGGCGGTTTTCGGAGGGACGACGGCGCGCGCCGCCCTGACCCTGCTGTTCTCCATGCTCACGGCCGTATTTTCTTTTTATATGCTGAAGAATCTCGACCTGATCCCGGCCGAGATCTTCAGATTCATGATGTTCATGTAGCAAAAAATTTGCGCAGGAATGTTTATGGCGTATTTCGATTATCCGGAGAATTTCGACATCATAGTGGTCGGCGGCGGGCACGCCGGCTGCGAGGCCGCCTTGGCCGCTTCCGGCATGGGAATGAAAACCCTGCTGATGACGCAGGACCTGGATACTATCGCGCTGATGTCCTGCAACCCCTCCATAGGCGGCGTTGGAAAAGGCCAGCTTGTCAGGGAACTGGACGCGCTGGGGGGCCGCATGGCACGCATCGCCGACCTGGCCACCCTGAGCTCGCATATGCTCAACACCTCGCGCGGCGCCGCCGTCCATTCCCCCAGGGCGCAATGCGATAAAAAACTCTACCAGTCGGCCATGAAACACGCCCTTGAGCTGGCCGACAACCTCGCCCTGATCCAGGACGAAGCGGCGCGGGTCTGGGCCGAGGGCTCAAAGCTCCGCGGCCTGGTGACGGCGCGCGGAACCCGTTACAAAGCCCGCTGCGTCATCCTCACCACCGGAACCTTCCTCAAAGGCGTCATACACATCGGCCAGTCCTCGTTCAGGGGCGGCCGTTACAACCACCCGCCTTCGGACGGCCTCTCCCCGTCGCTGGCGGCGCTGGGCTTCGAGCTGGGCCGATTGAAGACCGGCACCCCGATGCGCATAAACGGGCGCAGCATAGATTTTTCAAAATGCCAGGAACAGAAACCCGACGAACCGCCCGCGCTTTTCTCGCACTTCACCGCGCGGACGGAACGCAAGCTGCTGTCCTGTTGGATCACGCGCACCGGAGAAGGCGCCGCCGCCGTGGTCAGGGCGAACCTGCACAAATCCCCGCTTTACTCCGGCCGCATAACGGCCGCAGGGCCGCGCTACTGCCCTTCCATCGAAGACAAGATCGTCAAGTTCCCTCACCACCCCGACCATATCCTGTTCCTGGAACCGGAAGGATTCGACACCGCGGAATACTATGTAAACGGATTGTCCACCAGCCTGCCGGAAGAAACGCAGCTGGAACTGGTCCGCTCGGTGAAAGGTCTTGAACGCGCCGAACTGATGCGCGCGGCCTACGCCATCGAATATGATTACTGCCTTCCGCAGCAGTTGGACTATAATCTTGAGGCCAAAACCGTCAAAGGACTTTTCATGGCAGGCCAGATAAACGGCACCACCGGTTACGAAGAAGCCGCGGCGCAGGGCCTGATGGCCGGCGTCAACGCCGCCCTGAAACTTAAAAACCTGGCGCCGCTTATCCTCGGCCGGGACGAGGCCTATATCGGCGTAATGATAGACGACCTGATCTCCAAGGGCGTGGACGAACCCTACCGCATTTATACTTCCCGCGCCGAATACCGCCTGCTCCTGCGCAACGACAACGCGGACCTCAGGCTCCTGCCGCACGGATTTGAAACCGGCCTGGTGCCGGAAAAATTTAAAAAAAGTTTCGACCGCTATAAGAACGCAGTCGAACGCCTAAGGGACCGGAAGACCGGCTCCGGCGAGCCAAAGCGCGGCCCTCATGCCGACGACGCGGAACTGGCCCCATGGACAGCCGCCAAGGCCGCCGCGACGGCCGCAATAGAAAAGGAATATGCCTCCTATATCGCGCACAATACCCGCGAAGCCGAAAAAATTAAAAAATTCGAGCATATCGCCATCCCCGACGAGCTGGACCTCGGCGCCGTAACCGGCCTTTCAATAGAATCCAGACAAAAGCTGCTCAAGGTCCGTCCCGGAACGCTGGCCCAGGCCGCCAGGATCCCCGGCGTAACCCCGACCGATCTCCAGCTTTTATGGGTCCATGTCGGCCGGGTAACCAAGGGCGCGCGTGCGGGGACCGCGGGCAAAGAGCACGGAAATAAGAAACTCCAACACTAGCGCATATAACGACGGACGCATTTTTATGGAACCGATGATCAGGGAAACTTTGGAAACATGGGGTCTGCGCCTGACTGAAGAGCAGATCGTCAGACTGGAGCTCTTTAAAACGGAACTGCTGGAAAAGAACTCGCGCCTGAACCTTGTTTCGGACAATGACGCGGGCAACCTTTGGCCGCGCCATATCCTGGATTCGCTGGCCGGCGCCCCGCTGCTGGCAAAACTGCTCAAACCCGGCGCCGCCGTCGCCGACGCCGGCGCGGGGGCCGGGTTCCCGGGCATCCCGCTGGCCGTGGTTCTTGAGCCGACGCGTTTTGATCTCTGGGATTCCAGCCTCAAACGCTCCATGTTCCTCACCTGCGCGGCTTCCCGTCTCAGGCTTAAAACCGTCCGCGCGCTGCATTCCCGTATAGGGCAGAGCGGCCCGCTTGAGGCCGGGAAATACGGCGCGGTAGTGGAGCGCGCCATGGGAAAACTTGAAAACATCCTGCCTCAATGCTTAAATATGGTACAAGCCGGCGGAGTTTTCCTGGCCTGGCAAACCGCCGCTCAGCTGGCCCAGGAACGGCCCGCCGCCCTGGAGGCCGCGCGCAAAGCCGGGGCCGAACCGGCGGAGACCGTTTCTTACAGGCTGCCGGGTGAACCGGAAGACCGGCACATAATAGTATTCAGAAAGCGCAGCGACCAAACGGCGATGTAACGGACACAATTCAGCAGAGCAGGCGCCGGACCGATTTCCTTAAGAGGTCCGGCGGGTAATCCGCCCCGCGCATTCAGCGCGGGGTGCGACAGAGAGAAAGGTTTTGCTCCTTTCTATTGAAGGAGTTCCGCTTCGAGGGGTTCAGCGCAGCGACCAAGCGAAGCGCCGGGAGCAAGCGACGATGAAATGGGGGGCAGCGCCCCCCTTGTGGAGCACCGGACCGATTTCCTTTAGAGGTCCGGCGGGTAATCCGCCCCGCGCATGTGTTCAGCGCGGGGTGCGACAAAGAAGGAGAGTCTCAATGCACATACTTAATTATTATTTTACGCCCTTTGCCATCATACTAATAGTTTTCGCCGTCTATTTCTCCGAACCGGAAAAAAGCGTGACCTACGCGTCATTCGCCATCCTGGCCGCGTCGTTCTGCGCCAATTACTGGTTCACTAAGAATACCTACCGCTTCATGCGCTGGTCGCAAAATATCCGCGCCATCATGGTCTGGCTTAACCTGGCAACCAGCGCCGTGCTCTTCTATCTGCTGGGCTCATACTGGGCACCTATGTGGTTATTGTTCATCATCGCTCCGGCGACCTCGGCCATGTTCATGAAAAGGAATCTTGTTCTTGTCGTCGCTTTCGCATCGGCCGCTTCGATGCTGGGGGTGTACTGCCTTAAAAGCGTGCAGTTGGGCATGCCGCTGGGCACGCAGCTCTGGGGCATGGCTTCCTGCCACGCCCTCTTCGTCATATTTTTATCGATGTTCGTGGAGGCGATGTCCGAAATGATCCTGAAAGTGAGGGATTCCCTCCGCTGACGGCTGTTTTGTCGTATTTCCAGGCCGCACGATACGATCATAATAACTCCACGGCCTCCGGGCTTGCGCGCTAAAACGGTTATCTGGACATGTATGGGTATCCTGGGTAAACTAAGAGTGATCTTCTGGGGCCTGATCATCGGCCTCTGGGGCCTTTTCATGTACCAGTATGTCAGCGAGGACATGGCCCCGGGCCGTAAAACCCCCATAGCAAAAAATCCGTTCAGCGGCAGACCGGCGGCGGAACGAAAAATAAGGAAAATACATACGCCTGCGACCGATACCCGGCCGCAGCCCGCGGAGCGGACCACTCCGGACATACCGCCCGACACGCACTTGATCGGTCCCAAGGCGGGGGGACTGGACATAAAGGATATAGGCGGGAATACCGAAAGAGCGGCCGGGCGCACCGCCCTGGAAAATGAAGCAGCCGAAAAAAACGCCCGGGCCGAGGAAGAGGCTCCGCCGGAAGCCCCGCGCGGCTTCGCGATGGAAAAAACCGCCCATTTTGTGATCTACGAAGAAGGCGGGGAAGTTTCTAAAGACCTTATGGAGACCGTGGAGAATCTGCACGGCAATATAATGCTGGACCTGGTGGCTTTTTCGCCATGGAACAGGGACAGGAAGGTTTTTGTGTTCTTCACCAACACCCAGGACGCCTACCAGCGGCTGACGGGCCGCCCGGCTTGGTCCGGAGGCGTCTCGTCTTTGAGCGAAAGGAAGATCTATCTTTTCAAAAGCGAGGAGGCGTTCGGAATACTGGCGCACGAGCTCACACACATCTATTTCGACAGTTTTTTTCCTGCGGACAAGCCGAGCCCGCTGTGGCTGAGCGAAGGGATGGCGACTTATATCCAGTCGGAAAGAGGGCTGTCCACCCCGCGCTGGCTGTCGAAGAACCTTATGTTGTTGGGAAAAGGCGGGGGATTCAAACTGAACGACCTGGTGCGCATAGAGGATATGCGGGGGGCGGACGAGGACAATGTGCGGCTCTGGTACGCGCAGGCCTACAGCGTAGTCCGCTTCCTGATGAAGTTGAAGGTCGGAGACGCATTCTACATGTTCTGTAAAAGGCTGCGGGACGGAACGCCGGTTCATCAGGCGCTTTTCCAGGCTTACGGGATGCCCTACAATAAACTCGCTTCGCTTGAATACGCCTGGCGCTACGACATGAAAACAGGAAAGATCTCCGGCGCGGCGCGCTAATAAAATGTCGTTTTACGACATTTTATCGTACTAAACACAGTTTGACGGAGTCCGCATGGGTCAGATCAAGCCCTGTATGGAAATAAGCGCCTTTATAAATCGATGCGCTTTAAGTCCTGGGCGCCGGCACAGAAATCCAGGGCTTCCTGACGCGTCATGTTTAACCCGGTAGACGAATAAGCCTCCGCCCGCCCAGCAGGCGCCTTTCGGGAGGCATACGCCCCGCCGGTATGAGGCTTATGGAGTGTAATCCCTGCCCTCTCCCACATCAGGGATATCGCCGGAGTAGGAATCTGATACGCCGAGTTGCGACCAGGAAAGGCCGTTGCTGTTGTACTCAAGCCCCTTGTACTTATATGCATAGCCGGAAGGGGTCGCCTCGCCATCCCAATTTATGCCGTCGCGGGCCTGTTCAAGTTTTGACTTGGCGGCCGCCGCCACCGCCCGCTTCGCCGTGACGATCTCCGGCGGATCGGAATAAAAACCTTTTATCCGGGCGATCCGGTCTATATCCCGCACTAGCGCGTCGGCGACCTTGCGCACGGCCCGGGCCTCTATATCGTAAAGTTTTACAGCCAACTCTTCCTCTTCCCTGCCGCCGGGAAGCGATACTTCTATATAGCGATGGGCGGAGCGCGTCACTATATCCTCAAGCATGGTTTTGGCAAGCGTCCTCGCCAGGCCGTCGGCGTTCTCCTTGACGCAATTCGACGCATTATCAGAATCGGCCGCGCAAACCAGGAGTTCAAGCACCGCCAATCCCACGCCTTCACCCCCGGCGCCGCCGCTTCTCTCGTCATCCGGACTGTTATACGACGGTTCTATCCTCGGCTGAATATTCGGATAAGGTTCGATCTCAACGCGGGTCCGCGTATCATATGTATGCACTTCGGGTAACGGCGCGCTTAAATTGCCGGTATCAGGGAACGGCGTGGGGGGAAGCGACCCGCCGAAGCCCGCGCCGAGGTTTATCATTTGCGCGCGAACCTGCCCCCCCGCACAGATAAAAGCGGCCGCTAGAACCGCGGCCGCTACGCATTTATTATTCATAGTTCCCTCCCCTAGGAGCCTGTCCGACATAAGGAATTTTGGCTGCAATCGCCGTTTTTTGCCTGCGCCTTTGTTGCGCGAAACTTACAGGCTCATTGGAGCCTGCGCGTTTCGCGCAACTTCGGTTCGGCCTCAAAACCGTCAATTTCGCCTTAAAAACCTTATGCGGTACAATCCGGTGACATAATACCTATTTGGTAGAATTGAGTATCATGTCACCGGATTGATCCGGATCAATGATTTGCGCCTTCTACTACTATGGAATTATCGGAAAGAGATTCGCACTGCGTTTTGACGACGCCATCGAAATCCGCGAAACCATTGGGGTACGGAGTTATATGGCCGACCGCGTTGATTTCTAGTTCCCAACGGAGCAATTTATTCGTTATATGCCTGGGATCCTTGAACAAGTTTCGCGCGTAGTCTCCCGCTTTTATTTGACCTTTAAAAGAGGGTATGTCCCGCCCCAGGTTAAATTTGGAACTAAAAACAAATGTGGTATCGCCTTCGTCCGCCAGCGAGGTTCCGCCAAAGGTGATCTCGATCCCGCAAATCTCATAACTTAGAGAGAAATCGGGGTTGTTATCGTTTTTGCATACCGTAAAGCTAAATTCACCGGGCTTGGTCGCTTCTTCGGAATTGAACGGCTGTATGGCCTCTAATAAAGAAGTTTGCTTAGTCACACTGACGGACGCAAGCAGCGTCTTCTTATCCGCTTCCACTATAAATTCCCCGCCGTCCGGCTGATTATTTCGATCGAGCGTTACACATCTGGTTTTGTGAATATCGCCGGAAGGGATCGATCCCTTTGGAGTCGTATCCTGGGCCGCATATCCCCCGTTTATGATAGTCAGAACCAGCGCCACAATGACAGTTATTTGTTTCATACCGTTCTCCTCGCCATGATCCAATTCCCCGCCGCATAATAGCATAGCATCCGGGGCTTTGGATGTCATGGGTAATACGGCCCAACCAGATATGGGCCATATGTACCGCCGCTTGTCTAAAACTTTTAAGGAAACGGCAGGCCTGCAAGTTCGCGGGGCGCCGGCGGGGTTGGCTTTCGGGGCCGGATCGGACGGCGCGGCCGCCCTTATCCTCGCGCGAAAGTGGCGTCCATAGCAAGCCTTTGATAGCCCGGTCCGCTCCTTATTTCCAGGAACGGCCATGCCGTTCCTGTTTTTTGAATTTAAAAAAGCGTTGCATTCCAACGCTTTTTTAAATTAGGCATTGACAATTATCAAGGCATTCATTATACTCTTGCCAGTGGTTTAAAGTGGTGAATAATGTTTGCAAGTGGTTTATAATGTTGTAAAATAAAGTCGTAATAAAATTCCCGGCGCGCTGATCTTATGAGCACTCTTTACGGCGAATATTCCTATGTGATGGACTCCAAGAACCGCATGTTCATACCGGCGCGGTTCCGCGAGGAACTTCACAAAGAAGACAAGAATTATTTTATGCTGTCCATAGGGCTTGACCGCTGCCTCTTCCTGTTCATGCCCTCGAAATGGGAAGAGCTCATAGCCGATAACATGCAGATCTTCAAATCGGAAAAAAAGGAAGAGGAACGCGCCTTCAAAAGATTTTTTTTCGGCAACGCGGCCGACGCCCAGCTGGACGAGCAGGGCAGGATCCTGGTGCCGCAGAATCAAAAGAACTACGCCGCCCTCAAAAAAAATATCGTGATAAGGGGCGTGGGGAACAAGGCGGAGATATGGGATGCACAGAGCTGGTCGAAATACAAAAAAGAAATTATGGAGCCCTCGTTCGAAAAATTCAGCAAGATTTTCGATTTATGAACGGACGGGCGCTGCCTAGCCCGCGGGCCGCAAAAGGACCTGACCCAATGGACGAGAATTACACGCACAGCCCCGTGCTTCTGGAAGAAACCGCCGGGCTTCTGATAACCGACAGGTCCGGGATCTATGTGGACGCGACGCTGGGGCTGGCCGGCCACGCCATAAAGCTGCTTTCGATGCTGGATGATAAAGCAACGCTGCTCGGAGTGGACTGGGACCCTGAAATGGCCGCTCTAGCCGCCAGGAACCTTGAGCCCTACGGGACGCGGGCGAAAGTGGTGCAGGGCAATTTTGCCAACATCGACGAGATCCTCAGGCGCGAGCAGTTCAACGGGGTAACCGGTATTCTGTTCGACCTTGGCATCTCCTCGCTGCACTTCGACAAGCCGTCCAGGGGGTTCAGCCTCAAACACGAGGGTCCGCTGGATATGCGCATAAATCCCGGCAACCCGCTTACCGCGTACAGCATAATCAACCACTGGCCCTACGAACAGATAGAACATCTCATCCGCGTCTGCGGAGAACGCAATTCGAACAGGATAGCCCGCGCCATAGTGGACAAACGGTCGGCCAAACCCATGGAAACCACGGCCGAACTGAGGAACCTGATAGAAAGGGTCGTCCCCTTCAGGGGCGAAAAGGTCCATCCCGCCACCAAAACGTTCCTGGCATTAAGGGTCGCAGTCAATTACGAATTCGACAATCTTACCAGGGGGATCCAAAAAGCGATGCCGTTCCTGGCCAAGGGCGCCAGGATGGGGATAATAACCTTCCATTCGCTGGAGGACAGGATCGTGAAAGAAACCTTCAAGATCATGGCCGACATGGGCGGCTGGAAGATGGTGACAAAGAAGCCCGTCGCGCCCTCCGAAGCGGAAGTGACGCGGAACAAAAGGGCGCGCAGCGCGAAACTGCGGGTGATCGAAAAAGCGTAGGCAAGGGCGTTATTCGCCCCGCCCGCCGGGCAATGCGGACGGGACGCGACAGGCGGGATGCGACAAAGAGGAGGAAGTATGAATCCGGAGAACATCCTTAAAACTGGTTCAAAAATAAACAAGTTCCTCTGCGGCCGGTCTGCGAAGTCCAAGCTTAGCGGCCTCAAGGCCGCCATCTGCCCCACCAAGATCTTCTACCTCTGGGAAAAACACGGCATCAGGAGGATCGAGCTTTTCAGCATGGAGTAAACAACATGACAAGGATAAGGACGTTTAAATTGGCGTTACTGGCCGCCGCCGGGGCCGTTTTCTTCATCTTCACATGGGAAAATGTCCAGGCGACGCGGCTGGGTTACAGCATCGAAGGCCTCCGCAAGGAGATCCAAGACCTTGAAAACGGCAATAACTACCTTAAAAAGGAGATCCGCACCTCTCTTGCTCCGGAAACGCTCCAGGCTGAAGCGCTGAAACTTGGTCTTGTATATCCGGAACCGGATGCGCTGGTCATGCTGGACGACGCCAGGGGGAACGCGCCCGCGAAGGGCTGGCTGGCCGGTCTGGTGTCCCGTAGCCCGTTCGAGTAACGGATCGACGGACATCCCCGGCTATCAATGACCGCCAAGACCTTAAGAACAAGAATTCAGTTCTGCCTGTTCATAGCCGCCGTGCCGGCTGTTCCGATAGCGCTTAGGTTGTTCTACCTGCAGACGATAAACCACGAGACTCTTTCCGCGACCGCGTCGCGCGAATTCAACAGGACCGTTTCCGAAACCGGACCCAGGGGCAGGATCTTCGATTCCCAGGGCAGCCTGCTGGCGGAATCCATAATCACCTGGAACTGCAGCCTGTTCAAAAAAGAGCTGCAGGACCAGTCCGGCGCCCTTTCGGCGCTGGCGTCGGCCCTCTCCATCCCCAAAAAAGAACTGCAGGAGAAATTCCGCAAAAATAAAAACTTCGTCGTAGTGAAGAAGGGCCTGGACCGCGCCCAAGCAGAAGCGGTAAAGGCGCTGAAACTTAAAGGGGTGCGGCTTGACCCCGAGCAGACCCGCTATTACCCCTCCGGGAATCTCGCCAGGAACATCCTGGGCGTAGTAGGCGCCGACAAGGGCCTCACCGGCATCGAGCTGCTGTACAACAAGGTGCTCACGGGGAAGGTGCTGCGCAGGGAGATCGTGCGCGACAACGGCGGCAAGGTAATCTACAAGAACGAACTTGACGGCGAGGCGGCGCCTATGGATATCTACCTCACCATCGACAAGAATATCCAGTTTTTCTCCCAGGAAGCGATAAAAAAATACGCCCAGAAGAACCGCTCCGATCTAGCCATGGTCCTGGTCCAGGACCCCGGCAGCGGAAGGATCTTGGCCATGGCCACTTATCCGGAAACCCTGGGAAAGATAGAACCGGTGGAATGGGTGTACGAACCTGGGTCGACCTTCAAGACCGTGACGGTATCCGCCGCTCTGGAAAAGAACACGGCCGCGGCCGGCGATTCGTTCTACTGCGAGAACGGCTCCTGGGCCCTGAACGGCAAGGTCACGATCCACGACCACGAACCGGAAAAGACGCTTTCGTTGTCCGGGGTCATGGAACGGTCCTCGAACATCGGCGCGGCCAAGATAGGCCTTAAGCTGGGCCTGGAAAACTATTATCTTTATACGAAGGCCTTCGGTTTCGGCACCAGGACCGGACTGGGCTTTCCGGGTGAATCCCCGGGCATTCTGCGGCCTATGGAAAACTACCGGACCGTGGACCTCGCGGTCGGTTCATACGGGCACGGGATAGGCGCCACTCCGCTTCAGGTGATCAACGCCTATTCCGCGGTGGCGAACGGGGGGGAATTGCTGGAAACGCGCCTCGTGGACAGGATCACGGACGCCGGCGGAACGGCGAAGTTCAAGACTGCGGCCTCCGTCATACGCCGCGTCATCTCCAAAGGCACGGATGCCTTGATAAAGGAGATCCTGCTCAATGTGGTCGATTCCGGAACGGGCAAGAACGCCGGCGTGCTCGGTTACCTCATAGCCGGCAAAACCGGCACTTCCAAAAAAATAGATCCCAGGACGGGCAAGTACATCACCAATAAAACCGTAGCTTCGTTCTGCGGCTTTTTTCCCGCCGACAAACCGCAGTACACTATCCTGGTGATCCTGGACAACCCCAAGACCCTTTATTACGGCGGAGAAACGGCCGCCCCCGCTTTCCAGGAAATCGCCAAAAAGATCATCACGCTCAAGGGCATAAAACCGGACAAAGCCCTGATCGAACGCAAACCCCGGCCCGCCTCCCCCGTGACGGATTAAAAATTTTTACCAGCCCGCCCTTGCGGCATTTTATTTTGAGATGTCGCGCAAATTTTCTATGATATAAGCAAGACTGGGGGGACGAAGCCTGTCACGAGGCGCGCTTAACGGCGAACAGGCTCCTAGACAACTTCATGATCAATCCAAGAACGCTCCTTCTTTTCGGCACTTTAACGGCGGGCGCCATCTGGGCCGGCTGGGAAGGCTACCATTTCGTATCCAAAAACCTCACCGCCACCGCGGTTAAAACCTCCAGAAGGCGCATAGCGGTAATGCCGTTTTCTTCGGAAACGGGCAAGAAGACCCGTTCCAGCGCCATCGTTACCGAAAGATTGACCTCGGAAATAGCCTCCGACCCGGGAGTGGAGGTCATAGAAAGGTCCAGGCTGGACCAGATCCTCAGCGAGCAGAATATCCAGTCCCAAGGCGCCATCGACCCGGTCACCGTCAGGAAAATAGGCAACATCCTGGGCGCCGAGGCGCTGGTCACCGGCTCGGTCATAGAGCTGGACGACAAAAGCGTGGAGATCAACGCCCGCCTGGTGGACACCCAGAACGGCAGGATCCTTAAAGCCGTGAATAAAAAATTGGACAGGGACTGGCAGGACGAGCGTGCGGCCTCCTGGGGCGATTTCGACATAAATCTTAAAATGGATGTGGACCTGGACGCCCCGGAACCGCTCCTGCCGGTGGGATTCATGGATTCCGCCTGCGCGCGCCTCTCCCAGGATGAAATAGGCGCCGCGCACATGGGCGCGGAACTCCAGGCCCGCAAAGTCGCCCACGAGCTGAAGATCGGGAAGCTCACTCTCGGCGATCTTACCAAAAACCCCGGCAGCGAGCTGAAGGACCCCGAGCTTAAACGGTTTTATTACGCTAAGATCAAAGACTGGTACTATAAGGACGCGGAGGCCATGGCGCTTACGGACGGGGAAGAGGAAACCATGGAGAGGCTGAGGCCGATGGTCGCGAAATATCCCTGCCGGTGACGGGAAAGCCCGCGCCGGACCGCCGGCTTCGGCCCGGACCTTTTTTCCGATAAAAATTTTTAAAGACCGTATGAGATCAAAATATTCAGGCCTGGCGAAGATGTTCGGGGAGTGGCTCGTTCCCGACGTTCCCGCGGATATGGAGGCGGTCAAGTTAGTGTTCGTGCTGGAATCTCCGCACAAGAAAGAACTGGAGAAGAAATGTCCGGCGGCGGGGACGGCCGGCAAGGCTATGGCCAGATTTTTGACCGGCAGCGGCGCGAAAGCGCTGGGAGAACTGATCCGCGACGGGGAAACCGGAAATCGATACGGGATCGTGAATGTCTGCCGGATCCCTATGCAGAAAAGCGCCTATAACAGCCCCCTGTCGGCGGAACAGAACGAGATCGTAAAACAACTGGAAAAACTCAGGAATCCAGATCTGAAGAGCGTGGATGACGAACTTTATTCGGCGCTCCTGGAAGATTTTAAAACCAGGCTGTCCGGGATAAGCGGGAAAACCAGGATCATCCCCTGCGGAAGGTTCGCGCGAAAAGCGCTGCCTGCCGGTATGAGCTGGACCGCCGACGAGATCCCGCACCCCTCCTTCGGCAACTGGCGCAAGGCCCGCTACCAAAAAGCCCTGGCTCAAATAGGGACAGCGACCATTTTTTAGATCATAGCGGAGTTCATGATAAGAGGATACGGTCAACCTCCCATATACCGCAAGGTTACCCCGCCCTAAAGGGCGGGGTACGGTATAAATTTTTGCGGCAAAAATTTATAGGGCGGGGGGTTTATCAAGAAGTTTCTCTATTTCGTCCATGATGCCGTTCATCTCTTTCATGGCCGCGTTAAAAGGCTCCGAAGTGAGCATGTCGACTCCGGCGTCCTTTAACAATTCCACAGGATATTTGGAAGAACCCGACGAAAGCATTTTAAGATAAGCGTCCCGGTGGGCGGCGGGCCCGGCCGAGGCGGCCTCCGCGCGGATGGCCGACGCTATTTCCGCGGAGGCTGTGATGCTTGTCGCGTACTGGTACACATAGAAATCATTATAAAAGTGCGGGATATAAGCCCATTCTATGCCGTAGAGATCGTTTATCTTGCATATTCCCGCCGCGTCGCCGTAGTATTCCTTAAGCAGGCTTAAATAGATCCTGCTTAAATTTTCTCCGATGATCGGTTCGCCTTGCTCGGCCATTTCGTGAATGCGCAGCTCGAATTCCGCGAAGAGGGTCTGCCGGAACAGGGTCGTGCGCAAGCCTTCAAGATAAGTCCCCAGCAAATATAATCGCGTATTGCGGTCCCCGCTTTTGTCCAGCATATGGTGGAAAAGCAGGTTTTCATTCAGCGTGGAGGCCACCTCCGCCACGAATATCTTGTATTCATGCGTACTGTACGGCTGGGTCTTATCCGACAGGAAAGTGTGCATAGAGTGTCCCGATTCATGGGCCAGGGTCGAAACCTCCTCATAAAGACCCGTGAAATTCTGGAGCTGGTAGGGATGCACCCCATAGACGCCGATGCTGTAGGCGCCTGAGTCTTTGCCGGTAGAGGGCATAAAATCCACCCAGCGGTGTTCATATCCTTTTTTAAGTTCCGCGGCATATTCGGGACCGAGCGGAGCCACGGCCTGGAGGACGAGGTCCATGGCCTGTTCCGGTTTGTAGGTCTGGTCTATTTTTTTAACCAAGGGAGCATAAAGGTCCTCATAGCGCAGCTGGCCCACGCCCATCATCCGCCGGCGCAGTTTAAGATAGCGGTGAAGCGTAGGCAGATTGGCATGGACATCGGCGATGAGCCGTTTGTACACGGTGGCCGGGACATTGGACTCGAATAAAGCGGCGGACAGGCAGCTGTCGAACTTATGCGCTTCTTTATCGAACAGGTGCACTCTTATCTGCGCGTTAAGCGTGGTCCCCAGCGTCCGTTCAAAGTCTTTGTACTGCGACCAGAATGTCCGAAAAACCTTGTCGCGGTCTTCCCGGTCCGGAAGTTCCCGGTATTCCATATAGGCGGACGCGTCCAGGCGCACCTTCTTTCCTCCCGTGAGCGTGATCTCGGGGGAAGGCATATCCGCGTTGGTGAAAGTGGTAAAAGTGCTGGAGGGCCCGTCCGACATTAGGGCCGCCTGGGCCGCAATTTTCTCCTCTGCCGCGGTCCGCGTATGGCTTTCATACCGCAGGATGTCGTCGAGCCAGGGCTTGTAGGGGGCAAGGCGTTTTTCTTCGGACAAAAAATCCGCGACCTTTTCAGCGCCCATCGCCAGGATCTCGGGGCGCATAAAGGAGATGACGGAGGCGTATTTGACGGCCATGTCGGACGCCGCCTGGTCCATCCCGCGGGTTTTGCCGACGCGGGTATCCTCGCTTGCGCGCATACTGGCGTAGGTTTGCAGCCGCACGAGGTCCATGTCAAGTTTCGTGACGGCCTCAAGCGCGTCGTAAAATCCGAAGGCCGACTCGCCGAGTTTGCCCTGAAGGGCGGCCAGGGCCGGGATGCGGGCCGAGATCGCGTCCGCCTCCTTGCGCCAGGCGTCTTCCGTAGGGTAAAGGTCCGTGGTATCCCATTTATATTTTTCGGGGATATCTGCGCGCTCCGCGGCGCGCGCTGTGGAAACGGGCGCCATATTAACGGCCGAAGCCAGAATAATGGAATAAAGAAACAGTTTCATAAAGGTCGTTCCTCGTAATTCAACAAAAATTAAAGTCGGGGCTCATGTCCCAAATTGTACTATTTTATCGCGGATTTGTTATCTTGACAAACCGGACGGGGAGCATTATACTGTAAGGTGACGGTTGCGACAATAATGACCCAAAGGCGTTCGATCATGAAGAATAAAATCAACCTGCTGCTGCCGGCAATTTTGATAGCGGCTGTTTATGCCGTCTCAGGCCGCGGCAATACGCACAGCAAGCCCAATGATCTCAGGGACGCTGCGGCTGAAGAAACAACCCGCGATTTCGATACGACCATTCCCGCCATCCTTAAAAACGGCGAGTCCATATCCATTCCGGCGGCTCCGGAGAAACCCGGGCAAACTGAAGCTGAAAAATATCAGGAAGGCGTAAGCAGGCCGTTTATTAATGCGGAACTGATAAGCGCCGCGGTGGCGGGAACGACGCCGCAGGAAACCAGGGCGAATGTGGAGGCCTTTTTCGGCAAGCTTGGCTTGAAAATATTATTTTACCAGGACAATGACGCACACGGCACTGTGCGGCTGGATTTCAGAAAACCCGCGGGGATGATCGACGCCACAAAACTTGCCTATGTCAGGAGCCGGGATTTAAGAGAGATAAAGCGGCTTGCCGAAGTTAAGGAAGTCCATACGACCTATTCCGATAGGCCAAGTTACAGCGTGTTTTTTTCGAAGGACCTGTATGCGCCTCGCGTACGGGAAATATTTTCGGCGTTCCCCGACCTGGCCATCACACTGCGCCCCGAAAACACGGCTATGACCGGCAGTATCTGGACGCATCTGTCCACAGAAAACATGAACGACCCTAAAGCCGCGGCGGCCAAGCTGAAAAAACAATTCCCAGGCACGATATCTTCTGCCGAAGTAATGGTGTCGGTTACGGTGGGGGAATTCTCCGCCAGGTAAAGTTTGTTTATAAAAATCCCGAGAGGTATGTTATGAAAAATCCGCCGACGACATATCTCACTTTGCTTATTTGCCTTGTTGCCGGAGCGATATACGCAGAGGAAATGCCGGTTCCGGCAGGGCCGAAAACGGCTCCAAGAGCGGAAGAGCGGGTCTCCGGCAGCGTCTCGGCGGGAGTGTCCAGCAGTTATATGTTCCGGGGCTACAGGTTGAATCACAAAAGCGTAGTGATCGAACCTTCCGCCACCATCTCATACCAAAATTTTTCCTTGACCCTCTGGGATAATTTCGACATGGGGCAAAAGACCAGTTGGACCGCGACAGATCACACCGGGGCGTTCAATCCCGCCGGCGTTATAAAAGATACGCTGGCCGGCGGCATAACCGCCACCCTGAATTTCTGAAAGAATTCATTAAAGATTTTTGCCGCAAAAATCTTTACCATGCCCGAGTTTCTCTGGCGGCTGCGAAATTACCGGCATCGCCTTCCGGTTTTCCAACCACCTCCAAATTTTCTATCATATTGTCAGGATATGACGCTTAAAGAAATTTTCGGGGATCTCGGCGCCGATGTTACAGGCGACGCCGAGATCCTCGGCATAACCAACGACTCCCGCAAAGTTAAACCCGGGGACCTGTTCTTCGCCGTGACCGGGCTGAAGGACGACGGGAACGCCTACATACTGTCGGCCATAGCCAACGGCGCCGCTGCGATAGCGACAGGCAAACCGGTTCCCGCCGAACTTATATCCGCCCACCCGCGAACAGCCTGGGTCCGGGCCGCGGATCTTCCGGCTGCGTTCTCCAAAGCCTCCGACCGGTTCTACGGACGCCCCTCGCGCCGCTTCACGCTCATAGGGATCACCGGCACCAACGGCAAAACCACCACGGCCTACCTGCTTGAGACCATCTATGCCCTGGCCGGAGCCCGTCCCGGCGTCATCGGCACCATAGACTACCGCGTGGACGGAAAGGTCCTCGCTAAAGCGGCCAACACCACGCCGACGGCCGCCGACCTTCATTCGCTTTTCAGGACAATGGCCGACGCCGGGGCCGACGCCGTGGTCATGGAGGTCTCCTCGCACGCCCTGGCGCTTAAACGCGCCGACGAAGCCGCCTTTGATGTGGCGCTCTTCACCAACCTCCAGCGCGACCATCTGGATTTCCACAAGGACAGGGAAACCTATTTTAACGCCAAACTCAGGCTTTTCGAGCTTCTCGCGGCCTCGCCGAAAAAAAACAAAAGCGCGGTGGTGAACGCCGACGAGGAAAAAGCGGGTGCGATCGTTTCCGCTCTAAGCTGCGGCGTGGCCCCGGTAACCTACGGCATAGATAAACCCGCGGATTTCAGGGCGTCGGAGATCAAGATCCTGCAGGACCGCACCGTTTTTGAACTCAACGCCCGGGGAACCCGCCGCAAAGTTACGCTCAGGCTCCTGGGCCGGTATAATGTCTATAACGCCCTCGCGGCCGTGGCCGCGGCCGTTTCAGCCGGCGTTCCGCTTGAGACGGCCGTAAAAGGCGCCGAAACCCTGGCCAGCGTCCCGGGCAGGCTTGAGCGGGTGGACCTCGGCCAGACTTTCGGGGTTTTCGTGGATTACGCCCACACCGACGCGGCCCTGGAAAATGTGCTGACGAACCTAGGCCGGATGCCGCACGGGAGGATCATTACCGTCTTCGGCTACGGCGGCGACCGTGACCGCACCAAACGCGCGCCCATGGCCGAAGCGGCGGCCAGGCTCAGCGACCACGCCATACTAACCAGCGATAACCCGCGCGGCGAGGACCCCGCGCGGATCTTCGCGGACATGGAAGCGGGCCTCAAAGGAGCGTTCGCCAACTACACCCTGCTGCCGGACCGCAAAACCGCGATAATGAAAGCCGTGGAACTGGCCCGGGCCGGGGATATAGTCCTTATCGCGGGCAAGGGCCACGAGGACTATCAGATACTTAAGGACCGCACCATCCATTTCGACGACAGGGAAGCGGCGGCGGAAGCGATAAAGGAAAAAACAAAGAACCGGGGGCTTTAAGGATTCTCCCCGGAAGGCCGGTCTTCCGGCCGCCACACCGTATGGACCTGAACACCAATATAGGAACATTAGCCGAAATTACTAACGGGCGCGTGATAAAAGGCGGCCTGGACGCGCCTTTCAACAGCTTTGAAGCCGACACCCGCAAACTGAAAGGCGGCGATTTCTTCTGGGCATTCCGGGGCGGAGCGCACGACGCCCACGCTTTCCTGGAAGAAACGCTGGCCAAAAGCGTCAAAGGGTGGATCGTGGAGGACAACAAGATCGGCCGGTTCGACAAAGCGGCCTACCCGGAATTCGTGATCGGCGTCTGGGACACCCTGAAGGCGCTGCACCGCCTGGCCGCCTGGCATCGCGGACGGTTCAGGATCCCGCTGGCGGCCGTCACAGGCTCGAACGGCAAGAGTACCACGAAGGAGATGCTGAGATCCATCTTCGCCGAATCCGGCCCGGCCTGCTCCAACGCCGGGAACCTTAACAACCATTTCGGCCTCCCGCTCTCTCTTCTGGAACTGCGCAAAGAGCACAAATTCGGAGTTTTCGAGTTGGGCGCCTCCAAAAAAGGCGACATCTTCGAAATAGGCTCGCTGGCCAGGCCCACGGTGGCGGTCATCACCAATATCGGCCCCTCGCACCTGGAGTATTTCGGCGACCTGGAAACCATTTTCCGGACAAAGGCGGAGATCGTGGACTGCCTGGAGCCCGGAGGCACGCTGGTTTACAACGCGGACGATAAATATCTTGCGCCCCTTAAGGACCGCAGGATAAACAAACTGAGTTTCGGCTGCTATGGCGCGGACATAACCATCTCCGACTCCGGAGGGCTCCTTAAGCTGGGCTATAAAGGCGCAAGCATCGAAGTCCGCCTGCCGTCCGCCGTCCGCCACAATTACCGCAACGCCGCCGCGGCCGCGGGCGCGGCCATAGCCTCCGGCCTTGACCTGACGGCGGTAAAAGCGGGCCTGGAAGCCTTCGTTCCGCCGCCCATGAGGATGCAGATTCTGGAAATAAACGGCGCCGCGGTGATCCTGGACGCCTACAACGCCAACCCCGCCTCCATGAGGGCCGCGCTTGAAACCGCTTTCGGCTCCTCTTTTAAAAAACCGTTCTACCTGGCGCTGGGGGACATGAAGGAACTGGGCCGCCACTCCGAACGCTACCACTCCGAACTGGGGGAATATCTGTCCGGACTGGACGCGGAAAGGATCTTCCTGGCCGGACCGGAAATGAAAGCCGCCGCAAAAGAGCTGGAGAAACGGGGCAAAAGCGCGAAAGTCGTTTACGCCGAGTCCGCTGAAGCCTGGGCGCGGGACCTGCGGGCGGCGATCCTTGACGGCAGGGGAACATTTCTGTTAAAAGCTTCCAGGGCGATGAAATTTGAAAAACTGATAGAGGGGCTGTAAGCGGTAAAATTTTTACGGCAAAAATCCATGATCGGCTTGCCGCCGCGCACGAACCGGGAGAACTGATCTATGCTTTATTATGTCCACTATTTCAGGGATATTTTCACTCCGCTTAATGTCCTCCAGTACATAACTTTCAGGGTAGGCGGGGCGGTCATGACCTCCTTCTTCCTCAGCCTTATGATCGGCCCGTCGCTTATAGCCCGGCTGCGCTCCTTCAAGATAGGCCAGATCCAGCGCACCGACGGCCCCAAAAGCCACCTTTCAAAAGAAGGCACGACGACCATGGGCGGCCTGCTTATAGTCCTAACGCTGCTCCTCAGCACCCTGCTCTGGGCGAGGCTCGACAACCGTTTTATACTGCTGCTCATTTTTACCACCGTGGTCCTGGCCTTCACGGGCTGGATGGACGACTACACCAAACTGGTTAAAAAGAACCCGAAAGGCGCCTCCTCCAGGTTCAAATTCCTGATGCAGATGTTCACGGCCATCGTCGTGGTCGGCTACCTGGCCGCGGACCCGCCCAACGCAGGCTACGCCACCAGCCTCTCTATTCCCTACACCAAGGAGCTTTACGTCAACCTGGGCTTCCTTTACGCCGCGCTGGCCATGTTCACGATCATCGGCTCGTCCAACGCCGTCAATCTGACCGACGGCCTTGACGGCCTTGCGGCCGGCAGCATCGTCTTCGCCGCGCTGACCTTCGCCGTCCTGGCCTACTCTTCGGGCAATGTGAAACTGGCCGCGTATTTCAAGATCATCCATGTCGAGGGCGCGGGAGAAATAGCCGTTTTTCTCTCGGCGCTGATCGGTTCCTGCCTGGGCTTCCTGTGGTTCAACGCCTATCCCGCGGAAGTCTTCATGGGCGACACCAGCTCCCTGTTCCTGGGCGGGGCGATAGGCGTTTCCGCGATCGCGATAAAGCAGGAACTCGTCCTGCCCATAGCGGGCGGGATCTTCCTGCTTGAAACGCTGTCGGTCATCCTACAGATGGGTTCCTATAAATTGCGCGGCAAAAAAAGGCTTTTTCTAATGGCTCCTATACATCATCACTTCGAACTTAAGGGCATAGCCGAGTCGAAAGTGACCGTACGGTTCTGGATCATAGGCATCATGCTTATGCTCGCGGCATTGTCGTCGTTGAAGCTCAGGTAGCGCAGGTCAATAAATGCCGTAAGACGACATTTTATCGTAAAAATTTTCGCGGAGACGGTTTTTAATTATGTTCATACCGGAAAAATTCAAAGGTAAAAAAGCCCTGGTGATCGGCGCGGGCAGATCCGGCGTCGCGGCCGCTAACCTCCTCCTGGCCTCCGGAGGCTTCCGGGTGCTGCTGAGCGATAACAAACCCCTGAACCTGTTAAAGGACCGGCTCAGGGGGCTCAACGCAAAAGTGGAGGTCGAAACCGGCGGGCACACCGCCGGGGTCCTGGCCTGCGGCTTCGCGGTCAAAAGCCCGGGGCTGCCGCATTCGCATCCTCTTATCGTAAAGCTCAGGAAGAACGGGATCCCGGTTTTCAGCGAGATAGAAACGGCGCTGGCCTTCTCCGGGACTTCCCAGGTGCTGGCCGTTACCGGGACCAACGGTAAAACGACCACCACGATCCTGCTCGGGGAAATAATGAAGCGCGTCCTGAAAACCCGCGGCGCAAAAGCCTGGATCTGCGGGAATGTGGGAACTCCGGCCTCCGAGATCGCGTCCAAGGCCGGAACCGGCGACGCTATAGTCATGGAAGTTTCAAGTTATCAGCTGGAAGACAGCTCTTACCTGAGCCCCGCGGCCGCCTGCGTGCTCAATATAACTCCGGACCATCTGGAGCATCATAGAACGATGGCCGGTTATATAAACGCCAAAGCGAAGATCTTCCGGTTCCAGAAAAAGGACGACGCGGCGGTTTTTAACTTCGACGACGCCCGCTGCCGCCGGCTGGCCGCGCGCTGCCCCTGCAAAACATTGTTTTTCTCCTCCTCCGCTAAAGGCGGCGCCCTCGACGCCTGGGTGGAGGACGGCGCAAAAATAATCCTGAAATGGAACGGCAAAAGAGCGGCGCTGACCCCGCCCGCGCTCCCCGGCCTGCACAACCTGGAGAACGCAATGTGCGCGGGACTTATGGCCCTCGCCCGGGGCGCCGGCTTCGCGGACATACAAAGAACTTTTTCCGCCTTCAAAGGAGTCGAGCACCGCATCGAGCCGGCAGGCAAAGCGCGCGGGCTGGCTTTTATCAACGATTCCAAGGCCACCAATGTCGATTCGACGCTCGTGGCGCTGAAAGCCCTGGGGACCGGCCGCAAAAATATCTGGCTTATACTGGGCGGCCTGGACAAAGGCAGCCCATACGGGCCGCTGGCGCCGCTCATCGGCAGATCGGTAAGAACGGTGCTGGCCATCGGCGCGGCGGCCGCGAAAATAGAGCGGGAGCTCCGCTGCGCGGGCACGGTAATAAGAGCCGGAACGATCGCTAAAGCCTTGGCCATAGCCGCGGCCCGGGGGAAAAAAGGGGACATAGTCCTGTTGTCCCCGGCGTGCGCCTCCTTCGATCAGTTCAAAGACTACGAGGACCGCGGCCGGAAATTCAAGGCGCTGGTTAAAAAACTATGAGCCTTTCATCACGGCGGGCCAAGCCCTCGTATAACACGATAAAGAACAGAAGTCTTAAGTACATGGATTTCTCATTTTTTTTCATAATCCTGATCCTGCTGGGACTGGGACTTATCACTCTTTTTTCCGCCAGCGCCATCTACGCGACGAACAAAGGGCTGGACTCGCTCTCCTTCGTGAAACGGCAGGCGCTGTGGATGATTCTCGGCCTCGGCCTCACCGCGGTCATAGCCAGAGTGGACCTTGAAAAGACCCGCAGGTTCATAAAGCCCGCCGTCATAGGAACGGCGCTCCTGCTGCTGATAACGCTTTTCATGCACCCTGTCGCCCATGTGCGCCGCTGGATCCCGCTGGGTCCAATGAAACTGCAAACGGCCGAATTCGCCAAGATAGTCCTGGTGCTATACCTCGCCGATTTTTTCGATCTCAACGCGAGCCGGATCGCGGCGGCCCCTAAACAGCTTTTCAAACCGCTGTGCGCCATGGGCATAATACTCGCCCTGATCGCCGCGGAACCGGACCTAGGCACGCCGGCGCTGATATTCGCCGCGGCCTGCATGATCTCCTACGCCGCGGGAGTCAAACCCCGTTTTATATTCATGCCCGTCGCGGCCGTGATCCCGGTCTTTATCCTGGAGCTTTTCCGCCATCCGTACCGCATCGCCCGCCTTAAAACCTTTTTATCCCCGTGGGAGTCCGCCAAAGGCACCGGTTATCAGCTGGTGCAGTCGCTGCTGGCCGTGGGATCGGGAGGCTGGCTGGGCAAGGGGCTGGGCGCGTCGCAGCTTAAACTGATGTATCTCCCGGAACCTCACACTGATTTTATTTTTCCCGTGATAGCCGAAGAGATAGGGTTTTTAGGGAGCATGGTCATAATCCTGCTTTTCCTGGCGCTGCTGATAAAGGGCGTAAGGATAGCCAGGAACGCTCCCAGCTTTTACACCACGCTTACGGCGCTGGGCCTTACGCTGATGATAACGCTGCAGGCCTTTTTTAATGTGGCCATGGCCACGGGCCTGATCCCCACAAAAGGCATCCCTCTGCCCTTTTTTTCCTACGGCGGATCTTCGATCCTCGCCTCGATGGCGGCCGTCGGAATAATCCTTAATATCTCGGCTCACAGGAACCAGGCGGGATGAACAAAACGAACAGAAAACGGATCCTTATAGCCTCGGGCGGGACCGGGGGCCATTTCTACCCGGGCCTGGCGCTGGCCGACGCCCTGCGCGCCAAAGGCGGCTGGGAACCGGTTTTTCTTGTCAAGAAGGGGGACAGCGCCATCGACGCGCTCCGGCAAAACTATTATCCCTACGCCGAACTGGACATGGTCGCGCTTCCGCGCTCGCTGAACCCGCTGGCCCACCTGGGCTTCCTGTATAAATTCGCGTCCTCGCTGGCGGCCTGCCTGCGCATCCTGAAGGATACCGGGCCCGTCCTGGTCTTCGGCACCGGCAGCTACATTTCCTTCCCCGCGATCCTGGCCGCCTTCCTCAAAGGCACGCCCTCCATGATCCACGAGTCCAACGCCAAATTCGGGCTCGGCAACGGACTGTGCGCCCGCTTCGCCTCCCATACCACGCTTGGACTGCCCGTAAAGAACAACCCTTTCGGAGCCGCGACGACACTGACCGGAACCCCGGTCCGCAACGGCTTCCTCTCCTATACCGGCCCGCTCCCGGCGCGCGCAAGCCTGGGGCTGAAGGAAGAGGGCCCCCTTCTTCTTATTTTCGGCGGCAGCCAGGGCGCCCTGCGCCTGAACCGCGCAGCGGCCGCGGCCGTAAAGAAGCTCAAAGCGAAAGGCCTGGCTTTCCAGGTCATCCACCTCGCGGGAAAAAACGATTATGCCGGAACCCTGGCTTTTTACTCCGGACTTGGGCTCTCCGGCGCGCCTTATCTGAAGGTGCTGCCCTACAGCGAAGAGATGAACCTGCTTTACGCGGCGGCCGGGCTTGTTTGCTGCCGTTCGGGAGCGGGCACGGTCGCGGAACTGCTTTACCTTAAAAAACCGGCCGTGCTGGTTCCGCTGCCCACCTCGGCGGGCGGGCACCAGCTGGAGAACGCCAGGGTCCTGGCGGACGCGGGAACCGCGGTCGTCGTGGAGCAATCTCCCGCGTTCGACGCCGAACTGGCGGCGCAGTTGGAGCGTTTAATCGGCTCTGCGCAGGAACTGGAGCGCATGCGGTCTTCTTTTTCAGGCCTGGCATACCTGCCGGACCCGGGAAAAGCGGCGGAAAACATAATCATTGCCATAGAAAAGCTGATCTCGTAAAAATTTTTGCGGCAAAAAAATTTTAATCTAATCGGACAGGAGGATCGGATGGAAATTGAGAAGGGAGCGAAATGGGTGAAATTCGACTATATGCGCGACTTCATGCGCGATGTGCTTCTCGGCCTGGGGACGCCCAAAAAAGACGCCGAGGTCTCCGCTGAGGTTCTTATAACCGCCGACAAGCTCGGCTTCGATTCCCACGGCATCTCGCGGCTGAAGCCCATCTATTACGACCGCATAAAGCAGGGCATCCAGCGCCCGGTCACCGCTTTCAGGATAGTAAAGGAAACCCCGGCCTGCGCCGTGATAGACGGCGGCAACGGCATGGGCCATGTAGTGGGCCACCGCGCCATGGGAATGGCGATAGACAAGGCTAAAAAATACGGCATCGCCATGACCGCCGTGCGGAACTCCACGCATTACGGCATGGCCGGGTATTACCCGCTGATGGCGGTCAAGGCCGGAATGATAGGCATCACCGGAACCAACGCACGGCCCTCGCTGGCCCCGACTTTCGGCATCGAGAATATGCTCGGCACCAATCCGCTCACCTTCGGAATGCCGACCGACGAGGCGTTCCCTTTCCTGCTGGACTGCGCCACCTCGATAACGCAGCGCGGCAAGATAGAGGTTTACGCGAAACTTAACAAGAAAATGCCGGCCGGCTGGGTCATAGACAGGGACGGCCGTTCCAAGACCGACCCGCGCAAGGTCCTGGTCGATCTGACGCAAGGGACCGCCGCGCTGGTGCCGCTGGGCGGCATCGGAGAGGAACTGGGCGGTTATAAAGGGTACGGTTACGCCACCGCCGTGGAAATACTTTGCTCGGCCCTCCAGAAGGGCGCGTACATGAAGATGCTCTCCGGAGTTAAGAACGGCAAAAAGATACCCTACCCTCTGGGCCATTTCTTCATAGCCATAAACATCTCCGCCTTTACGGAGCTCAGGTCCTTCAAACGCATAGCCGGGTCCATCCTGAGGGAACTGCGCGCGTCGAAGAAAATGCCCGGCGCAAGGAGAATCTTCACCGCCGGCGAGAAAGAGCATGAGACCTGGCTGGAACGCAGGCAGAAAGGCGTCCCGGTGAACAAGGAGACCCAGCAGGAAATCCTCGCCATGCGCGACGAACTGGGCCTCGATAGATACAAGTTCCCGTTTCATTGACCTGCGCATAAGTCATAGAATTTCAGGGACCAAGGGCTGGAGGGACCGACCATGTTAGAAGACGCAAAGGCCAAGTTCTTTCTCTATGCCGGGATCCTGCTTGCGTGTGTCGCCGCCGTCGGCAACACTCTTGAATTGGAACCCGTACACAATCTTTTTTATATCTTCGCCTGGTGGTCGTACATTTTCCTCTTGGACGCGGTCAACTACAGGCTCAAAGGCGACTCGCTCCTCGTTTCCAGGGATAACGAATTTTGGTTCCTGGCCGCCTGGTCGGCCTTCATCTGGTTCTTGTTCGAACTGGCGAACCTGCGCCTTAAGAACTGGGGCTATATGTTCATACCGTCCGACAGGTCCCTGCGCTGGACCGGCTATCTGCTGGCCTATGCCAGCGTCCTGCCGGGATTATTCGAGACCGCCGAATTCCTGGCTTCGGCCGGACTTGCAAAGAACGCGAAGAGCCGCGCCCTGCGCGTGACTCCGGAACTGCTTAAAAAAATATACATAGCCGGAGCGGCGGCTCTTATCCTGCCGCTGGCGCTGCCCCGATATTTTTTCGCGCTGATCTGGGCGGCGTTCACGCTGCTGCTGGAACCGGTAAATTACCGCCTGGGTCTGCGCTCCCTGCTGCGGGACCTGGAGGAGGGGAACCCGCGCAAATTGTACCAGTTGCTCGCCGCAGGGGCCGTCTGCGGTTTCCTCTGGGAATTCTGGAATTTTAAAGCGGGCGCAAAATGGATCTACACTCTGCCGCTGGCGGGGAACATGAAACTTTTTGAGATGCCTGCCGCCGGCTATCTAGGCTTTCCTCTCTTCGCCGTGGAATGTTATGCCATGTATAATTTTATCTCCCGCCTCAGGCAGGGCCGGACCTGGGAACAGGACGCGCAGGAGCCGTTACCGATACCCCGCGCGTCTCTGTGGCTGTTCATAGGCGCGGCCGCCCTGCTCTTGACGGTTTATTACACCGCCGCCACCGCAATAGACGAACATACCGTCCGGCTGTACATCGCCTATCTCTAGGAGCCTGTCCGACATAAGGAATTTTGGCTGCAATCGCCGTTTTTTGCCTGCACCTTTGTTGCGCGAAACTTACAGGTTCATTGGAGCCTGCGCGTTTCGCGCAACTTCGGTTCGGCC
>Ga0172379_10002112_pt1 | contig 36531 bp, 30 predicted proteins | sample GrowelOW334metaG_FD_119756 | JGI IMG/M metagenome (GOLD analysis project Ga0172379, IMG submission 119756) | Groundwater microbial communities from an aquifer near a municipal landfill in Southern Ontario, Canada - Groundwater well OW334 metaG | ecosystem: Environmental > Aquatic > Deep... | reverse complement strand
CTTCGCCTAAATCTCTAAATGCCATAATATCGGGATGACGGAAGAGAGCATTATCATCGATATTCATTTTGGCATCGAGCGCAACAATTCTATTATCATTTGTAATCACTAAAGGATTAATTTCCAGAAGGGAAGCGTCGTTTGCTTCGTAAGCAGCATAAAGTTGCTTAATGAATTTCTGGAAAGCCTTAAAATTATCACCACTCAACCCCAGCGCAAAAGCAAGTTCACGCGCCTGGAAGGGTTGCAAACCAACTGAAGGATCAACCCAAACTTTAATAATTTTTTCGGGAGTTTCGGCGGCAACTTTCTCAATTTCAACTCCGCCTTCGGTCGAAGCCATAATAACATTTTGCGAAACCGTTCTATCGAGAAGGATTCCGAGATAAAGTTCTTTTTTGTAATCCAGTCCTTCTGCAATGAAAAGGGTTTTAACAATTTTCCCTTCGCTTCCGGTTTGATGAGTTACTAAAAGATTTCCAAGAATCTTTTCTGCATATTCGCGGGCTTTATCAACCGAGGTAGTGAACTTAACTCCACCTTCGAGGATAACTTCATTCCGGTTTTCGGGGTTATAGACAATTCCTTTTCCTCTGCCACCGGCATGAATTTGAGATTTAACAACATATTGATTTATCCCCAGGCTTTTCAACTGTTGGATAGCTTTCTCAAATTCGTCTAAATGTTTGATAGCAAACCCGTCTTGTACGGGAACTCCGAATTTTTTCAATAATTCTTTTGCTTGATACTCATGAATTTTCATAGATACGTAGATTCCTTTATTTAATAATTAAACTTGTTGGTAGAAAGAAGAAAGTGGAAAGCAGAAATGGAATAATCCACTTTCTATTCGTTCTGAATTCATTACTTTCAACTTTTCACTTGTTACTTTTTACTTTAGATTTTTTCACTCATCAATTTAGCTTGCATAAAGAGAAGGAGATAGTCTCTTCCGCCTGCTTTAGAATCAGTGCCGGACATATTAAAGCCACCGAACGGATGCCCGCCGACCAATGCGCCTGTACATTTTCTGTTGAAATATAAATTGCCGATGAGTAATTCCTTTTTAGCTTTTTCTAATTTCTTTCTATTATTAGTATAAACTGCACCGGTCAATCCATACCTGGTGTTATTTGCAATTTTTAGAGCATCGTCAAAGTTTTTGCTTTTTAAAACCGCAAGCACCGGACCAAAAATTTCTTCTTGAGAAATTACTGCCATTGGTTTTATATCGATAAAAACGGTTGGTTTAATATAATATCCGTTCCCTTCGGCTTTACTGCCGCCGCAAAGAAGTTTCCCTTCTTTTTTGCCGATTGCGATGTAACCAAGAATATTTTTTTCAGCCGCTGCGTTTGAAACCGGTCCCATTCTATAATTATCTTCTGCTACTCCCACTTCAATTTTATCAACTTCGGCTTTTAATTTTTCAACAAAAGTTTTATAAATTGATTGATCAACAACAGCCCGTGAACAAGCAGAACATTTTTGTCCTTGAAATCCAAAAGCGGAAGCGACCACGCCTTGAACGGCTGCATCAATATTGGTTTCGCTATCAACAATGATAGTATCCTTGCCGCCCATTTCAGCAACAACACGTTTCAACCAAATTTGTCCGGGTTGAACTTTTGCAGCTAATTCATTGATGTGAATACCAACTTCCATTGAACCGGTGAAGGAAATAAATCTTGTTTTCGGATGTCCGACTAATGTATCACCAACTTCGCCGCCGGAGCCGGGTAAAAAGTTAAGCACCCCTTTAGGCAAACCGGCTTCTTCCATAATATCATAAAAAACTTTTCCCATCATTGGTGTGTCGCTTGATGGTTTTAATACGACGGTATTCCCTGCAACTATTGCCGCAGAAGACATTCCGACTAAAATTGCAAAGGGAAAATTCCAGGGTGGAACTGCAACACCAACGCCGAGTGGAATATAAATTAGTTCATTTTTTTCGCCGGCAACGGGAGTGATCGGTTGCTTTTCTGCGTAGCGTAACATTTCGCGTCCGTAAAAGTCCAAGAAATCAATTGCTTCTGCCGTATCCGCATCAGCTTCAGCAAAGTTTTTCCCGATCTCTAAAACCATGTAGGCGTTAATTTCAAATCGTCTTTTGCGTGCGATAGCAGCGGCTTTAAAAAGATAAGTTGCTCTTTCTGCAGCGGAAGAATCTTTCCACGTTTGAAAAGTTTTGTTAGCGCTTTCAACAGCGAAATTGGCTAATTCTTTTGTCCCTTTATAAAAAGTTGCAATTACTTCATCTTTGTTAGAAGGATTATAAGAGTTAAACGTTTGGTTAGTTTTTATTTTTTTCCCGTTTATGATAAGTTCATAAGTTTTTCCTAATTTTTGCCGTACAATTTTTAAAGCTGCATTTTGTTTGGCTAAATTTTTAGGATTTGAAAAATCTATAAGTGGTTCATTTTGAAAAGGTTTTATTCGCATTAAAAAAACTCCTTAAAGTATAAAATTTTTAGTGATAAAAATTACGGCTTTTGTGGTTGAGAAACAATCTTCTCGATTTCTTAACGGGGTATTGAATTATTTTTCGTGCGGCGACCAACATCAGTAATAGTAAATTTGAATTAATAATAAATTTTGATAGATTTACTTTAGTATTCGAACTCACTCTAAACGAAGCAAATAGACATTTATGGACATTCTTGATCTGAAATACTTCATCCAGAAAATTGATGAATCATCAATTCAAAAGTTTTTTGAAACCGGCGTGCTTGATGACGAAGGGAAAAAAGCATTAACTTTTTTTCTTAGAATTTTAATGCGTCAGAAAAAGAATTTAGCTGCACTGGGGAAAGAGACTCTGGGAACCATCGAACATACTTATAAAGAAGTATGGGAAAAATCACCGGACGGTATGCGCATTATTAATGATGAGGGAAATGTCGTTCACTGTAATAGTGCCTATGCAAATTTTGTTGAACTCCCAAAATCTAAATTAGAAAATGAATCTTTTACTGTTGCCTACCGGGAGGACAAGAGAAGCAGGATGCTCTCAAGCCTAAAAGAAAGATTTTTAAAGAATTCGTTCAACGTGAAATATGAAGCTGAATTAGTGCTCTGGAATGGTAAAATAAAGTATTTCGAGGTTTCTAATTCTGTTCTGAAAACTTTAGATGAAAGAAGATGGCTCCTGAGTGTCTTCCGTGATATTTCAGAGAGAAAACGGCAAGAATTTCAATTGATGAAGAAAGAAATTCTTTTACAGAGTATTGCTAAAGCTACTGAAACCCTGCTTACCGGAAACGATTTTGAGAAAGCAGTTACCCAAGCATTGGCTGTGTTATGTAAAGGCGCCGAAGTTGATAGAGGATATATTTTTGAAAATCTTTTTGACGAAGCATCCCAAACATATCTGATGAAGGAAGTATATGAATGGGCTGATGAAGGAGTAACGCATCAATTAGATGATCTAAGAGTTAACTTTGTTCCCTACAGCCGGTTTTCATCATTAGATTTGTATGAACGGCTTTCGAGCGGCGAAATTATTTATCTTGATTTAGAAACAATTACAGACGAACAGAAAAAAGCTTTTGTCGATGAAACTATTCAATCAATATTTCTAGCACCTATTTTTGCAAAGGGGAGCTATTGGGGATTTATCGGATTTGATTCATGTAAGGTGAAAAGAATTTTGACAAAGGATGACCAGTCGCTGCTAAAAACAGTTGCGGCAAGTCTTTCAGGCGCTTTGCATCAAAAGATTGCTCAAGAGGAGCTAGTACATAAAAATATTGAATTGGATAATGCCTTAATTCAAGCAAATGCTGCGATGAAAGCAAAAAGCGAATTCCTTGCGCTTATGAGCCATGAAATTAGGACTCCACTCAATGCTATTATTGGAATGACCGGCTTACTCATGGATGCTAAACTTCCTAAAGAAGAGAGAGATTTTGCCGAAACTATCAGAATGAGTGGTGAGCAGTTACTCGTCGTCATTAACGATATCCTTGACTTCTCAAAAATTGAATCGGGGAAATTTGAACTGGAATACCAGCCTTTTGATATTGGCGATTGTATTGAAGATACTTTTGACTTATTTGCTGCAAAAGCTTCCGAAAAAAATATTGATTTAATTTATTTTCTTAATGATGAAGTTCCGCGTAGTATTTCAGGTGATATAACTAGAATAAGACAAATCTTAACGAATCTTATCGGGAATGCGATCAAATTTACTCCTAAGGGGGAGATCTTTGTTGAGGTTTCTTTAAAGAAGATGGAGGATGGGCTTTTTGAAATAGAATTTGCAGTAAAAGACACAGGGATTGGTATCGCGCAAGATAAAATCTCAAAACTCTTCCAGGCGTTCAGCCAGGTCGATTCATCAACCACCAGGTTATACGGTGGTACCGGTTTAGGCTTAGTCATCAGCAAGCGTATCGCTGAAATAATGGGCGGAACGATGCATGTTGAAAGTGTTGAAGGGAAAGGATCGAATTTTATCTTTTCAATTAAAGCAAATGCTGCAAAATCGCTTACCAAAGTTTACTCAAAGGATTTTGCCGGACATTTGAAAGGGAAGAAAGTTCTTGTTGTTGATGATAATTATAACAACAGAAGAATTTTGCAACTGCAATTGAAAAGCTGGGGAATGCTTGCTACTACAGTAGAACTTCCACTTGATGCTTTAAAATTATTAGAACAAAATGAACAGTTTGATCTTGCCATATTAGATTATCAAATGCCGCAAATGGATGGCATTACTTTAACACGTGCAATACGTGATATAGAAAAGAATAAAACCTTGCCAATCGTAATTCTTACTTCATTGGGAAGGAAGGAAGAAGAGAGCACCCTGAGAGAATTGAATATTGCTAAATTTTTATATAAACCAACGAAGCAAACAATTCTTTATGAAACAATACTCTCAGTTTTTGGACTGCTTCAATTCCTTGAAATCAAGAAAGAAAAGCACCAGCCATTAGATACAAAATTGGGAAGTAAATATGTACTAAAAATCTTATTGGCTGAAGATAATTTGGTTAATCAAAAAGTTGCAGCTAAAATATTTGAAAAACTCGGCTACCGCATCGATATCGTTGGAAATGGATTTGAGGTAATTGAATCTATTTCGAACATCAACTATGATATTGTTTTTATGGACGTGCATATGCCGGAGATGGATGGGCTTGAGGCTTCAAGAGAAATCAATAAATCGTATGGTGCCGAAATTCGTCCTAAAATTATTGCAATGACTGCAAACGCTATGCAAGGGGATCGCGAAGCGTGTTTCGCTGCCGGGATGGATGATTACATCAGCAAGCCGGTAAGAGTTGAAGCTCTTCAAGAAATTCTGGAACGCTGGGGAAATCTTTTAACTACTCGGAAAAATTCTTTACGTTATTTGCTTGAACATGATAAGATTGTTACTCAATACATCGACGAGAGTAAAATATCATTCTTAGACGATTTGCAATCGGAAGAAGATCTGATGTTTTTTATCGAAATCTTAGACATTTATTTGGAAGATACTCCTAAGTTGATTGAATTAGTTATTGAAGCAGCAAAAAATAACGAATCTCATGATCTTGTGTTCTCTGCCCACAAGTTGAAAGGGGGGAGTGCTACCTTAGGATTGGAGCGCATCTCCGAAATTGCAGCCGAACTTGAACAACTTGGCCGGCAAGCAATATTTGATGGAACAGAAAAACTAGCTGTAGATTTGGAAGAAGTATTTCTGTTAACTGTTCATGATTTAAAAATTCTAAAGCAGAAATACCAAAATATGTTTAAGATGGCGTAAGCAAAGAATGAGGTAGTCATTGATTGATCCGTTTTTTGCTTCATGTCTCAATTTCCGCATCAGAATAAAATAACTTGTTTTATAGGACTGAAATCGATTTCTCCTAACTGCAAATCTCAAAAATTTCCGTACCTTTACATTGAAAAAAATAGAAAAACGAACAAAAAATGAAAATACCTTTAGTTGTAATTGTAGGAAGACCGAATGTCGGTAAATCAACACTTTATAACCGTTTAACCGGTGTACGTGAAGCAATTGTAGATGATGCAAGCGGTGTAACACGCGACCGGAATTATGGCGAAGTTGAGTGGAATAATAAAAAATTTAATTTAATTGATACCGGCGGGTACGTCCCTAATTCTCCCGATCTTTTTGAAACTGCCATCCGGGAGCAAGTGGAAATTGCAATTGAAGAAGCGGATGTCATTCTTTTTATTACCAATTCCCGCGACGGTATTTTGCCTGTTGATACGTTAATTGGACAAATGCTGCGGCAGGCTCAAAAAAAATGCTTTCTGCTGGTCAATAAAGTTGATTCACATAATCAGGATCATTTATTACATGAATTTTATGCTCTTGGGCTCGGCGATCCTCTCCCAGTTTCTGCGCTTGTAGGCAGAGGCACCGGAGACTTTCTTGATCTGTTAACGAATGATTTTGTTGAACAGATAGAAGAAGAGGAAGATAAAAGATTAAAGATTGCTGTAGTTGGGAGACCGAACGTAGGGAAATCATCTTTAACCAACGCGCTTCTTGGATACAACAGAAGCATCGTAACTGATATTGCCGGTACAACGCGCGACAGCATCAATTCGGTTATTAAATATTACGGAGAAGATATTGTTTTAATTGATACAGCCGGCTTACGCAAGAAAAGTAAAATTCTGGAAAGTATAGAATATTTTTCTTCGATCAGAACTTTGAAAGCTATTGCCGAATCTGACGTTGCGGTAGTTTTAATTGATGCCACGATCGGATTGGAAAATCAAGATCAAAAAATATTAGATGAAGCTGTCCGCCGTCGAAAAGGAATTATCATTGCCTACAACAAATGGGATTTGGTTGAAAAGGAAACGAACACTGCGCGAAAAGTTGAATTAGAATTACGGGAGAAAATAGGGTCACTCGATTACGTCCCGATAGTTTTTGTTTCTGCTTTAACCAAACAACGCATCTTTAAACTTATTGATCTTGCAAAAGAAATTGAGGCGGAAAGAAAAAAGAGAATTCCGACGGATGAACTGAATGATACTTTACTCGAAGAAATAAAGCGGACTCCGCCGCCAACAACTTCGACAGGGAGAGAAGTAAAAATAAAATTTATTAACCAGGTGGGAACAAAGTATCCCGTCTTTCTTTTCTTTTCTAATTATCCAAAAAATGTTACTGAAGCGTACAAAAGATATCTTGAAAAATTAATCCGGAAACATTTTGGTTTTTACGGAGTCCCGTTCACCCTAAGTTTTAAAGAGAAATGATATCCGAACAGACCATTTTGGTTGTTGGCGGGAATGCCGCCGGTGCAGCAGCAGCTGCTAAAGCGAAGCGCGTCAATCCGAATGCAAAGGTTATTTTATTTGAACAAAGCAAATACATCTCAACCGGTACCTGCGAACTCCCCTACGTTCTCTCCGGTGAGATTGAGGATCTTCACAGCATAGTTTTTTTTGATGAACAAAAGTTTTATCAAGAAAAAAACGTAAAAGTTTATACTAAACATCAAGTGGAAGAAATTAATACGAAGACAAAAAGTATCTCCGTCCTTTCTCTAAATGAACAAAAGCGGTATGAATTCTCTTACGATAAACTGATTCTTGCAACCGGTGCAAAAGCGAAAAGAATTTCTAATCTTTCTCCCGAACTGACGAATGTCTCCTCTTTAAAATCAGTTGAAGATGTAATACAAATCAAAAACTTTATCAAAGAAGCAAAGCAGAAAAAAGCGTGTGTTATTGGTTCGGGATATATCGGTTTGGAGACATCTGAAGCGTTAAATAAACTTGGCTTTGAAGTATATTTAATAGAACAGGCGAACGAACCTTTTCCTTCTGCCGATAGGGAAATAAGACAACTTGTCAAAAAGATTCTAAATGAAAAAAAGATTAATTTCTTAGGCAACGCCGGAAATGTTAAGTATAGAATTGCTAATTCCAAAGTTGTTGAATTGTTGTACGATGGACGCTCGATTGAAATTGATTTTATAATAACCTGCAGTGGTTTTGCACCAAACAACTCGTTGGCATTTCAAACAAAACTTGAGACCGGAAAGTCCGGTGGTATAAAAGTGAACAATAAATTACAAACTTCACAGAAAGATATTTATGCATGTGGAGATTGTATTGAACTTAAAAATTTTATTACGCGAAGTGATGATTATATTCCTCTTGCAACTTTTGCTCAGCGGCAGGGACATATTGCAGGGGAGAATGCTGCGCTAGGAAACGCATTTTATCAACCGGTAATAAAAAATATTTCTGTGAAAATATTCGACAATTATTTTGCACAGGTTGGTCTCACAGAACAAGAATTGCAGAGCAAAAAAATTCCATTTGTCGCAGTTGCAGAAGCAGTTCCTAATTTAGTGAAGGTGATGAAAGAGAGCATCCCGGTTTTCGGGAAAATCCTCTTTGACCGGTCATCTAAAAAAATATTAGGCGCATCGTTTTTAGGCGGAAAAGAAGTTTCGGGGTATGCAGATATTATTTCAACCTATATTAAAAATAATATTCAGGCTCAACAACTAGCTAACACAGAATATAACTACACTCCTCCGTTATCGCCGTTTATTAACTTATTATCGGTGTTAGGGAGAAAAGCAGAATCCACAAGGTAACAGTGAAATGAAAATAACAAACAAAAAATTTTATCTCAACGATCATCCGTTGGTTAAAAAAGATATAACGATCCTCCGCGATAAGAAAACTAATCCGGAAATATTTCGTGCTGCGGTAAAAAGGATTTCACTTATTCTTGCAGTTGAGATCAGCAAAGAATATCACCTAACTAAAATTGATGTTGAAACTCCTCTCGAAATGACTAAGGGATATAAGCTAAAACAAGATGTTGTTTTAGTCCCGGTTTTACGTGCCGGATTAGGTATGGTGAGCGGATTTCTTGAAGTGATTCCCGATGCAAAAGTTGGACATATTGGTTTGCAAAGAAATGAAGAAACTCTTGAACCGGTAGAGTACTATTACAAAACTCCAAAGGACATTCATAACTCGAGTGTTATTTTACTTGACCCAATGCTGGCAACGGGCGGTTCTTCTTCGGAAGCGTTAAAGTATTTGAAGAAGCGGGGTGTGAAAAATTGTGTCTTCGCTTGTTTGGTTGCGGCACCCGAAGGATTAAAGAAGATTGCAAAGGAACATCCCGATGTTTCGATCTTTTGTGCAGCTTTAGATAAAAAACTGAATGAGCGCGGATATATTTTGCCGGGACTTGGTGATGCCGGGGACAGAACATTTGGCACGTTATAAACTTTTCTTTTTAATCTTTTTTCTTCTCCCGACAGCTTTTGCCCAAAGTTATCCGGATAAGCAAGTTGATTTCCTTTTAAAAAAAGGAATAGCAAATATCATGGAACAAAGCTATGACGAAGCTGAAAAAACATTTCTGACACTTGATGAATCTTTTCCGAATTTACCATTTGGCAAACTATATTTAGCGGCAGTGTTAATTACAAAGGCTAATGACCTTGCCATTCCTTTTGAAAACGAAAAAATTGAAAAATATTTAGATGAAGCGGAATCTATCGTTGATAAAAGCAACAATAAAAAATCACTCTGGACAAATTATTATTTGGGAATGATAAACGGGTACCGGGCTTATTTTGCTTCGGTTCAAGGGAAATGGTTTTCGACTTTCACGAATGGAATAAATGCTGTAAATTATTTTGAGAATTGCCTTAAAATTGATTCGTCGTTCAGTGAAGCCTTAATTGCTATTGGAACTTATAAATATTGGAAAAGTGTTAAAGCTGCATGGCTTCCTTTTTTTGCAGATGAAAAAATAGAAGGATTTAAATTACTTAGTAAAGGTATTGAAAAAGAAAATTATAGTTATGCTTCAGGGGTGGTTTCTCTTTTATGGATTTATATTAATCAGAAGAAATCACCTTCGGCAATTTCTTTAGCCGAAGAAGTGTTGAAAAAATATCCAAACAATAGGAATTTTAAGTGGGCGTTAGCCCGTGCTTACGAAGATGTAAATCTCTCGAAAGCGATTGAAATTCATTATGAATTATTAGCTTCATATGCATCAACCAAGCAGGCGAACAGAATTAATGAGGTTGTATTGAAACATAGAATCGCCCAGGATTATGAACGGCAGGGCGAGAATAAAAAAGCGTTACTTCTTTGTAACGAAATTCTTTCAATAAAACGGTTCACGAGCTATGAGCAACAACAATTAGAAGAACGATTAGATAAGGTACTTGCATTAAGAAATAAAGTTATGTCTTTAGAAAATGAAAAATAAATCATGAATATTTCTTCGGTAACAGCGGCTATAATGCTTGACGAATTGATAAAAAATTGTCAAAAGAGTTTGGCAAAAGTAGACGTCGAACTTATTAAGAAAGCATTTGAATTTGCAGCCATTGCGCATGAAAATGATACGCGTGCATCAAACGAACCTTATTTTACACATCCTTATGCCGTAGCTAATATTCTTGCTACTGAAATTCCTTTTGATGACATTTCCGTTGCATGTGCCTTACTTCATGATATCGTTGAAGATAATATGGAATATACTATCGACACGATTAAGAAAAATTTTGGTGATGATATTGCTCTGATCGTAGATGGACTTACAAAAATTCAACAGCTTTTTCAAGGAACGGATATCAACCAGGCGGAAAATTACCGGAAGCTTTTGATGTCGGTTTCAAAAGATATTCGAGTGATCGTGGTAAAATTTGCAGATCGTTTACACAATATGCGGACAATCGATTTTCTGAATCCTGAGAAAAGAAAAAGAATTGCAAAAGAAACACTCGAAATATATGCGCCGCTTGCTCATCGTTTTGGTTTAGGGAAATTAAAATGGGAGTTGGAAGACCTGGCTTTTAAGGAACTTAACAAACAAGCTTATGAGGATATTAAAAAGAAAATTAGCGCCAAACGTTTCGAGCGCGAAAAATATATAGATAAATTTTCGGAACCGATCGTTAAAAAACTTGAAGAATACGATATCAAGTTTGATATTAGTGGAAGACCAAAACATCTTTACAGCATTTACAGAAAAATGATCAAACGGAACAAACCGTTTGAAGAAATTTATGATCTTTTTGCCGTGAGAATTATTCTGGAAACCGAAGACATAAATCAATGTTACACGGCTTTTGGTATTATTAACCAAATATTTATTCCGGTGCCGGATAGATTCAAGGATTATATCGCAATTCCTAAAACAAATAATTATCAATCAATTCATACGACGGTAGTAGGTCCGGATGGCGAGTTGGTGGAAGTTCAAATCCGGACAAGAAAAATGCACGACATTGCCGAAAAGGGAGTTGCTGCGCATTGGCGATATAAAGAAGGCGATCCTTCTATCGATAAAACGATGAACAGTTATGTAACGTGGATTCGTGAAATGATCGAAGCCAGTGGAACGGAAGATGTCAAGAAAAATATTCTGGAAAATTTCAAACTTAATTTGTACTCGGATGAAATTTATGTTTTTACACCGAATGGTGATTTACGAAGACTTCCTTTGAAAAGTACACCCGTTGATTTTGCATTTGACATTCACACCAAAATAGGATTTCATTGTATCGGTGCGAAGGTAAATAAAAAAATTGTTCCATTGGATACGCAATTGCACAGCGGCGACCAGGTTGAAATTATCATTTCAAAAAATCAGCACCCGAATAGGAACTGGTTGAAGTTTGTTATTACACATAAGGCTAAAGTTGAAGTAAGAAAATGGCTAAACAAAGAGGATGAGGATTTAGCCAAAGCGGGAAAAGAACTGTGGGAAAAGAAGATTAAAAAATTAAAACTTTCTTTTACTCCACAAGATGTTGCAAAGTTGTATCTGAACTTAAAATATGATAACGCCAAGCAACTTTTTAAAGCGATAGCACAAGGGAAAATTAATCTTGATGAGATATTGAGTTCACCGCTACCGAACAAAGAAGAAGACAAAAAACCACTTCAAGCAAATACTGAATTTGAAAATTTTACACAATTTGCACGTTCCTCAGGTGGAACTTTGGTTGTGGACGGGCAGAGTTCAAACATGCTCTTTTCCTATTCGAAATGTTGCAATCCTATTCCCGGAGATCAAGTTGTAGGCTTTATTACCAAAGGTGAAGGAATAAAAATTCACCGTAAAAACTGTAAAAGCATGCTCCAACTTTCCGAAAAAGAGGCTGATAAGATTATTTCAGTTGAGTGGCCGGCTTTGGAAAATTCAAATTTTATCGTTGGACTATCACTTAAGGGAGAAGACACTCCCGGTTTATTAAGTGAAATTGCGCATCAAGTAGTAACCTTTCAAAACACAAACATTAAATCGATTAATATCGATACGAAGAATTCGAAATTTGAAGGAAATGTTACTTTATTTGTGCAAAATTTAGAACATCTATCGCGGGTTATTGATAGGCTTAAAAAGATAAAAGGTGTGTACACTGTTACTCGATTAGAAAATTATGTGCAATAAATCCGGAACAGAAAAACTTTCTAGAATTCTTGCAATCGACTACGGAGCAAAACGGATCGGATTAGCGTTATGCGATCCTTTAAAAACTTTTGCTTATCCTTATCTAACTCTTTCAAACGACCATACTTTTATTGAAGAGTTAAAAAAAATTATCCGGGAGCAAGAAGTGGAAAAAATCATTTTAGGAAATCCATTAAGGGAAGATGGGCAAGTATCAAGGATGCTTGAACCGATAATGAAATTCAAAACAAAACTCGAGCAACTTTTTTCACTGGAAGTCATTCTTGTTGATGAAAGTTATTCTTCTTCGCTCGCTCAGGAGAGAATTTTAGTTACCGTTCCGAAGAAATCAAAAAGAAGAGAAAAAGGATTAGTTGACCGAAACGCCGCTGCAATTATCCTTCAAGAATATCTCATGGAAACGGGGCATTAAAAATAATTATTTTTAATGATTGACATTAATGATATTAACGTTTATTTTTTGAACAACAAAAACATCAAATATGGAGCAAATCTATGTCACTTGACGCACTTGGAATGATCGAAACTAAAGGATTGATCGGAGCTGTTGAAGCCGCCGATGCAATGGTAAAAGCCGCAAAAGTTGAACTTCTCGGGAAAGAGACTATCGGAGGCGGTTATGTTACAGTTATGGTAAGAGGTGATGTAGGAGCAGTTAAAGCGGCTACAGACGCTGGAGCAGCAGCTGCACAACGAGTTGGTGAATTGGTTTCCGTACATGTAATCCCAAGACCTCATACAGAAGTCGAATCTATATTACCGAAACGCTCTACAAAATAAGTTAATATGCCTCAAGCTCTTGGTTTAGTTGAGACAAAGGGTTTGGTCGGAGCAATTGTGGCAGCTGATGCAATGCTAAAAGCTGCCAATGTTTCTTTAATCGGTAAAGAGAAAGTTACTCCTGCCTTAATCACGATCAAAATAATCGGCGAAACAGCCGCTGTAAAATCTGCTATTGAAGCAGGTGCTTCAGCAGCTCAGCGGGTTGGGCAATTAATATCTACTCATCTGATTCCTCATCCCGATTCGCAATTGGGAATTCTCTTCCCGGAAATTTTAGCAGAACCAAACGATATTGCCATGTCAACAGATATTTCAAATTTATCTGTAGAAAAAGAAATATCCCATAAGCCAATTAAGCCAAAGAAAGATCCTTCAACTAGAAAAGCAAAGGTTGAATCTCGACCAATTGAACCGGAAATCTCTTCTCATGAAGAAAAAGTGCAACCTCCTCTTAGGCATGCCTCGTTATTTGATGAGGTAATTGAGTCGCCTGCCGATCACACCGCCAGTACGTTAGAAAGATTAAAAGCTGAGGCTTTGCATGATTTGCAATCTGAAGAAACGAGGGTTACTGAAGTTAAGAAGGCTGACACACTTTCTGAAGTTGAAGAAAAATTTGAATATAACGATTCCTCAGCTTCACTTGTAGATTTGGAAAGTTTCAATGTTCATCAATTGAGAAAACTTGCACGTGGGGTTGAAATATTTCCTATTCACGGGCGGGAGATATCGCGCGCTAATAGAGATACATTATTAGCCTATTTTAAATCGTTAAAAAAATAATCTCTTACCAAGTTTAACCTGTTTTCATTTATATTTACAATATGAAGAAAAAACTTCCTATAATTATCGCGTCATTTTTATTTGCCGTTATTGTTTGGATTTCAGTAGTTCTCGGGAATTCTTTCATTTATAAAATTGAAGTCCCTTTGAGAATTTCAATTGGTGATAATGATGTTGCAGTTAAAAGCGAATTACCTTCGACTGTATTTCTCAATTTAAATACACAAGGGTGGAGACTTTTATCAATCGTACTATCAAAAGATCTGGCATTTCGCACGATTCTTCCAACCAAAGAAAATTCTTACAAGTATCAACTAGTAAGTAGTATTTCCGAAAATCAATGGCTTACTGCTGATACTAAAGTACTTGATATTTCGCCGGCATTTCTTCAAGTTGATCTGGATAAAAAGATTAGTAAACGAGTCAAAGTGAGTCCGATGGCTGACATTACTTTTCGAAATGGGTATGGGCTTGCTAGGCAACTTAATGTGTTTCCCGATTCGGTTACTTTAAATGGAGCAAGAACGTTACTTAGTCATATCTCTGAAGTAAGTACAAATGAACTTCACGTTGATAAATTGTCAAGTCAATTTATGGAACAGATTGGGATAAATCATTCTCCAATGATAGAAGTAGATCCCAATCAGGTGAAGATTTATGGTGATGTGCAAAAGATTGTAGATAGAGAGATGCATAATATTCCAATTCAAATAAAAAATGCTCCCAGGAATAAGACTATTTTACTTTTACCTGACAAAATATCATTGTCAGTTCGGGGCGGAATTAATTTCTTAGGGAAAATTACGGAGAACGATTTTCAAGTATTTATTGATTATGGCGATATTATTTCCGACACACTAGGCAGCGTATCACTCACAGTTATTCCACCACAATATGTCCGGCTTATTTATCTAGACCCTGAACGCATCAAATATATTATAAAGAAATACTAATATGTTCATTACTTTTGAAGGCATTGATTTTTGCGGGAAATCTACGCAGGTAAGACTGCTGAAAGAATTTTTAGAAAGAAAAGGAAAAACGGTTAAGATTATCAGAGAACCTGGAGGTACTGAAATATCTGAAAAAATTCGCAAAATACTCCTTGATAAAAAACATCTTAATTTAACGATCGAGACTGAAATATTTCTCTTCTCGGCTTCGCGCGCACAACTTGTTCGCGAGGTCATTCAGCCCTATTTAGAAAAAAAGTATTTTGTTTTGTCGGATAGATTTCATGATTCAACAACCGCATACCAGGGATTTGGAAGAGAAATTCCCCTTGCTATCGTTGAACAAATTAATAACTTGGTTATTGGAAATACGATTCCCGATTTAACTTTTTTTATTGATATTCCGACTGAAGAAGCTGAAAAGAGAAAACACTTAAATTCTTTGATCGAACTCGATCGAATTGAAATATCAAAAAAAGATTTTTATGAACGGGTAAGAAATGGTTATTTTTATTTGGCAGAAAAAGAAAAAAGAATAAAAGTGCTCGACGGATTGCAAGAGATAAGTACTATTCATAATGACATTATTGCAGAGGTAGAAAAATTTGAAAAGCTCTAACAGAAAATCAATTAAAAAGAAAATTGTGTGGGGACTAACCGGATTACTATTTTTTAGTTTTTTCGGTTTCGTGTACGTTACCAAGGACGTTTATTTCGAGATATCAAAGAACATCGACATCTTTACCCGGGTTTATAAAGAAATCACGTTCAATTATGTTGATGAAATTAATCCGGAAAAGTTTCTTCGTGCCGGAATTAAAGGAATGCTCTCTACTCTTGATCCATATACAAATTTTATTGATGAAAAAAGGCAAGACGATCTTGAAATTCTTACTAACGGAAAGTATGGCGGGATCGGCGTGTCAATCGGAGTAAAAGATAATCAGATCACCATTTTTGAATTGATGGAAGGTTACGCTGCTCAACGGCAAGGGCTGCGTGTTGGTGATATCATTTTAGAAGTAAACGACAAGAAAGTTTCTCCCGAAAAGTTTGATGAAATATCTTCACTGGTAAAAGGCGAACCCGGGACATTTTTAGGGATAAAAGTATTCCGCGAGACTGAAAAAGATACTTTGAAATTTAATCTGATTCGGGAAGAAATTGTTGTAAAAAATTTAGTGTATTATGGATTTTATCCAGAGGACAGCAATACGGCTTATTTCAAACTAAATACTTTCGGACGTTCATTGGGAGATGAGGTAAAAAAAGCCATTCTTGAATTATCGAAACAAAAAGAAATTAAATCTGTTGTTCTGGATCTACGCGGCAATCCGGGAGGATTGCTGGATGTCGCGGTAGATGTAGTCAGTAAGTTCATCTCTAAAGGAGAATTGGTAGTTACAACAAAAGGAAGAGATACTTCTTCGTTACGAAGTTATTACTCTCAACAGGAACCTCTTTTGCCGAATGCAGATTTACTTCTTCTTATTAACAATGGAAGTGCCTCCGCTTCTGAAATTGTTGCTGGAGCGATTCAGGATCATGATAGAGGAATTATAGTTGGTACTAAATCTTTTGGTAAAGGACTAGTCCAGACAGTCACTCCACTGTCTTATAATACTTCTCTCAAGATTACGTCAGCGAAATATTTTACTCCAAGCGGCAGATGCATTCAGAAAATTGATTACGGAAAAAAGAATGATGTTGTTGCTTCATATGATACATTGATTGAATCAACTTTTACAACGGACCATAAAAGGCGGGTATTTAGTTCCGGCGGAATTACTCCAGACAGTATTGTGCAAGATGATAAAATAAGTAGCTTTGTTCAGGATATACTGGCAAAAGGGTTACTCTTTAAGTTTGCTAATATTTTTTATGATGCAAATCAAAAAGAGGACTTTGGTAATTTGAAAGAAGAGAAAATTCTGTCTGAATTTAAAACATTTTTACAAAAAGAAAATTACAAGTATCAATCCGAAATCGAGAAAAAGGTTAATGAATTAGTCTCTCTATCTGAAAGTGATAAATCTTCCTCTATCATACAAAGTAAATTGGTTGAATTGCAGAAAGAGTTTAAAGATAACTTAGCTCAATTAGTAGAGAAAGATAAACGCGATATTGGTGACTTTCTAAAAGAGGAATTGGCTTCAAGATATCTTGGAATGAACGGAAGAGTGAAAGCAAGTTTACAAACAGATAAGCAATTTCAGGCTGGTCTTAAGTTATTAAACGATAAAAAATATTATGACAAAGTCTTACGAAAGGGAAACTAATCGATGAGTAAAATTCTTTTTTTTCGAGACGTCTGTTCTGAAAATAGTTCAAACTGCAACAAGATCAATATGTTTTATAAGTCTCGGGAAAGAAATATTAAAGAAAAGTTTTTGGTTAGAGATATTTTTATTAAACATTTCTCAGATTAAATATCATGCAACCGTTTATTTTAGAAAAAGTAAAAAAAATTGTTGGAGTTGAGAAATTTCACAATTCTCCGGAAGATAGAGTCAGCTATTCATATGACGGTACGCCTATGTTACAGCAGCTTCCGGAAGCTGTCGTTTTCCCACAAAACAATGAACAAATATCCGAGTTACTTCTTCTTGCAAACAAGGAAAAATTTTCGATCATTCCGCGCGGTGCAGGAACCGGATTAAGCGGTGGTTCTATTCCCGTTGAAAATTCCGTTGTTGTGGTGATGACCAAATGGAATAAAATTTTAGAAATTGATACTGCAAATTTAACCGCTCTCGTAGAACCTGGTATTGTGACGGGTACTCTTCAAAAAGAAGTTGAAAAACTTGGATTGTTTTATCCGCCTGATCCTGGAAGCTTGAATGTTTGCACTATAGGTGGAAATGTTGCTGAAAACGCAGGAGGTTTACGCGGTTTAAAATACGGGGTTACAAAAAATTATGTCCTCGGTGTAGAAATGATTCTTCCGACCGGTGAATTTCTAAAAATCGGCGGGAAAAGTGTCAAAGATGTTGCCGGGTATAATTTAAAAGACATTGTTGTCGGGAGTGAAGGAACGTTAGGAATATTTACAAAAATTCTCCTCAAACTTATTCCGTTTCCAACAAGATCAAAGACTATTACCGTCAACTTCAAAAAAATATTAGATAGCGGAAAGGCAGTGGCAGATATAATTTCTTCTCATATTACTCCGAGCATGATAGAATTTCTTGATAACACAACAATGAATTGCGTTGAAGATTATACTAAAATCGGATTAGATAGAAATGCTGAAGCAATGCTGCTTATTGAAGTTGATGGACGAGGGAGTAGTGTTGACGAAGATGCGGAGATGATAGTTTCAATTCTAAAAAAAAATAATGCTACACAGATTCGGATAGCGAATAGTCCTTCCGAAGCATTACTTTTGAAAACCGCAAGAAGATCGGCGTTCAGTGCTCTTGCAAGAAGAAGACCGACAACAATTTTGGAAGATGCAACTGTTCCAAGAAGTGAAGTACCTGTGATGATCGAAAAAATAAGAACCGCTTCTTCAAATTTTAGTGTTGCAATCGGAAATTTCGGACATGCAGGTGATGGGAATTTACATCCTACCTGTCTTACTGATGAAAGGGATTCAGCTGAAATTATTCGCGCTCATAAAGCTTTCGAGTTCATTTTTAACGAAGCGATAAAATTGGGTGGTACCATTACAGGTGAGCATGGAACCGGTTTAGCAAAAAAAGATTTTCTCGAAAGTGCGGTTGGGAAAGAGGGAATTGATTTTATGAAGAAAATTAAAATGGTTGTCGATCCAAACAATGTTTTAAATCCAGGGAAAATTCTTACACTTACGCCAAGATGCGAGGGATCACTACCGTCGACAAGAGAACAAATTCCGGAATTTCATTCCCATCTATAAAAATATCCAAATGATTTCACCAAAAGATAAAGCAGTTCTCATAAAATATTTGCCTAACGATGATATCCTTACGCAATGTATGCATTGCGGGATGTGTCTTGCTACTTGTCCGACTTATGAACTTACAAAAATGGAGCGCTCTTCACCACGTGGAAGAATAAAATTAATAAAATCAATTGCGGAAGGAAAGTTGGAGTTATCAAATCTTTTTGCAGAGGAAATGAATTTTTGTTTAGATTGTCAGGCTTGCGAAACTGCCTGCCCGGCAGGAGTGCAATATGGCAAAATGGTTGAGAGCGCAAGAGTGGTAATCGAACATAGTAATGTTGGCTCTTCAAAATTAAATAAAACAATAAAACGGTTTTTACTTAATTCCGTAGTTGCAAACCATTCAAGACTAAAACTTCTAGCAAGATTTCTTTATTTCTACCAAAATTCCGGGATGCGGAAAGTTGTGTTAAAAGTTTTATCGCTCTTTCCATCTGCAAAAAAATTAATAGAAATAGAAAGTCTTTCTCCTACAATTTCTAAAATCTTTTCAAGTGATGGATTAAAAGAGAAAATATCTCCCGAAACTACAGCAAAATATATAATCGCTTTTTCGACCGGTTGTATTATGGATGTTGCTTTCGCAGAAATTAATTTTGATACAATTGAAGTGTTGAAGAAAAATCAGTGTGAAATAATCACTCCGAAAAAGCAAGTTTGTTGCGGTTCTCTCCATGCCCATAATGGAGAAATAGAGAAGGCAAAAGAGTTAGCAAAGAAAAATTTAGATGTCTTTTCAACCTTTGATTATGATTTTCTTATTTCAAATTCTGCGGGATGCGGAGCTTTTATGAAAGAATACATTCATCTCTTCGCAGATGATCCTCAGTATTCGCAAAAAGCAAAACTCTTCTCCGGACGGGTAAAAGATATTTCAGAGTTTCTCGCTAACGTTGAACCGACTGCTGCTATGCATTCCTTAAAAGAAAAAGTAACTTATCACGATGCTTGTCATTTATGCCATTCGCAAAAAATTGTGGACGAACCAAGAAAAGTTTTAAAACAAATTCCAGGATTGGATTTTGTTCCTCTGGAAGAATCGACTTGGTGTTGTGGAAGTGCTGGAATTTATAACGTAACCCGTCATGAAGATGCCGACAAAATCCTTGAACGCAAAATGAAAAACCTGAAAGAAACAGGGGCGGATGTTGTGGTTGCCGGAAATCCCGGGTGTATCGGGCAATTACAGTACGGAATAAAAAAATATGGATTAACTATGGAAGTAATGCATACGGTATCACTTGTTAAAAAATCGATGGATCAACCTCCTCAGAAAAAAAATCCTTAAAATTTTGTTTTAAGGTTCAATTATTTAACTTTGCCCCATCGATTTAGTTTTTTTACCTACTCTTCAAAAAAAAATGAATATTGTGTTTCCAATATTGAACTAAAAATTAATCAAGTTTGTTAGAATTTTAACTATCATAAAAAAGGAATCAGATGTCTAAGCAATTTTTAGATTATCTACTGAGAGTCAGATTACCTTTGGTTTTATTTGTCGTGGTGGCAGCATTTAGTATCACCTATTTTGTATCTCGCTCGGAAAGAGACGGGGTTGGATATTCTCCTGTACAACCGATAAAATTTTCTCACCTGCTTCATGCGGGAACAATGAAAATTGATTGTCAATATTGTCATACTTCAGTTGAAAGTTCGCGGCATGCAAGTATTCCCGCCGCTTCAATATGTATGAATTGCCATGCGGTAGCCAGAAAAGATCGGCCGGAGATAATCAAATTGACAAAATATTATAAAGAAGGAATCCCGATTCCGTGGAAAAGGATCCACAAGGTTCCTGATTATGCATATTTCAACCATAGTGTGCACGTAAATAAAGGAATTCAATGTGTGTCCTGCCATGGAAATATTTCTCAGATGGAAGTTGTCGGGCAGATGAATTCATTCGTGATGAGCGCTTGCCTTGATTGTCATCGTAATGCTCAAGCAAAATTACCATATTTGAAACAAGTGAAAAACGGTCCGGATAACTGCTGGGCTTGTCATAGATAACTTAAGAATGGAAAATCAGATGAAAGTTTCAAGAAAAAAATTTTTTATATCAATGACTGCGGTTATAGTAACCGGCGCAGCAATTCTTTCCAATCCAATAAAATATTTTATTAAGCAGAACAACGGTGCTGCAAAAATAAAAATTAAAGAAAACCCTAACGCAGTAAAGAGAAATTCAACCGGGGCTCTCCATGGTTGATAAAAATATTTCGGAAAACGGTAAACCGGAAGTTAATTATTGGCGCAGTTTTGAAGAGTTATATGCTGATCAAAAAACTCTCGAAGCAAAAAAACATGAATTCTCGGAAGGCGTAACGGATGACTTCAGTGTTGATAAAAATTTGTCCGGTCTTTCTAGAAGAAAATTTATTGCTTTATTAAGCGCTTCTGCGGCGTTAGCCGGAGCCGGTTGCTCGGACTACCGGGACAAAGGGGAAGTGATTCCTTACAACGTAAAGCCTGAGGAGGTAACCCTTGGGAAACCAAATTACTACGCCTCAACGTGCAGTAATTGCGTTCAAAATTGCGGAATTCTTATAAAAACCAGAGAAGGAAGGCCAATAAAAATTGATGGGAATCCCGATCATCCCGTTAATCAAGGAAAGATTTGCGCTAAAGGTGAAGCCTCTGTACTTAATCTATACGACCCATCGCGTTTGCAATTTCCTTTGGTTAAACAAGGAGGCATTGTTGATAAAGCCAGTTGGGAAAATGTCGACTTGCAAATTAAGAAGATTCTTGATTCAACTTCCGCTTCTGAAATTGCTATTGTAACTCACCGGTTCAATTCACCGACTACTAAAAGATTGTTTGACGAATTTCGAAGTAAATATCCTTCAACTAAAATTTATTCCTATGATGTTTTTCATAACGAAATTAAAAACTCAGCCTGGAAGAAATGTTATGGTGGAGATGTCTTCCCGATAATTAAATGGAATGAAGCAAACATTATCCTCTCACTCGAAGGTGACTTTTTAGGTGTTGAAGGAAATGTAATTGAGCAAATGAGATTGTATTCCGATAGAAAAAATATCAATGACGTGAAATCCTTCAACCGCTTATATGTGGCGGAAGGGAATATGTCGTTAACCGGAATGAATGCCGATTACCGCTTCAGGCTTCGCCCGGATAATCAATTAACGTTTGTCCTTTCTCTTTTAAACGAATTAATCTACAAGAAAAATATTTCCTCGAATGCTCTTGACGCGGCGATCAGAAATCTTATCACCTCTTTTTCACTAAAAGATTTCGCCTCACAAAACGGACTTGAGTATAAAAATTTATCACTTCTGGTAAATGATCTTGCTGCAAACCGCGGTTCAGCCATTGTTTACGCCGGCAGAGCGCTTGATGAGCAAACTCAGATTGCTGTTAATTTATTGAATGAGATTTTAGACAATACAAAATTATATAAAACTGACAGCGTAGCTATTGCGCAATCGGTTTATAGTTCAAGTGAAGAACTTAAAAATTTAATCTCATCAATGATGAGCGGTAAAATCAAAACTGTTATCCACTTCGATACAAATCCGGTTTATCATCTGCCGCAAGACTTGCAATATGAAAAAGCGTTGAGTAAAATAGCTACGGTAATCACTCTTTCAGAATTTGAGAATGAAACTACATATGCGAGTAATTTCGTTTTACCGGTAAATCATATGTTGGAATCATGGGGCGATTATAACGTTCGCACCGGTGTTTATAGTTTGCAACAACCGGTTATTTCTCCAATTTATAATACGAGACAAAAAGAAGCAGTACTTCTAAATTGGATCTCAGGCAACCCGAAAAATTATTCTGAAAAACTATACCTCGATTATTTGAAGAAAAATTGGCAGGAAAACATTTATCCGAAAATTACTTCTCCTTTTTCCTTTGAAAAATTTTGGGTCGGAGCTCTGCACGATGGAGTTATTACCTCCAAAGAAAAAACTCAACTGAGTTTTTCATTTTCTTCATCTTCGTTTAATGGAATTCATCCGGTTAAAAACTCCGCTAAATCTTTTACAATTTTGCTTACCGAGAGTTTTCATTTAGGTGATGGTCGTTTCGCTAATAATGGTTGGCTACAAGAATTACCACATCCGGTTTCTAAAGTTACGTGGGATAATTACGCAGCCATTTCTGAGAAATCAGCTAAAACACTTGGCATCAAAAACTATGATTTGGTGGAGATTAAGTTCGGTAATAAACAAATTACACTTCCTGTTATTCTTCAACCGGGTGTCGCGGATAATTTTATTGCCGTTGAAGCCGGTTATGGAAGGAAAAATTCCGGAGTCGTTGCAGAAGACGCCGGTGTTAATGTTCAACCACTTTTTGCTGCCGCGATTGAATATACTTCTCCCTGGCTTGTGACAAATGCTTCAGTTTCAAAAGTTAGCGGAACATACAAAGTCGTTTCCACTCAAGAGCATCAAAATTTTGATGATACACTTACAAAAGATGCTTATCTCAAAAGGGATATCGTTCAAGAAGGAACGGTTCTGCAATATTTAAAAAATCCTGATTTTCTTCAAGAAGGAAAAGAGCATCATCTCCCGAATATGTATGATGATTTTGCGTACAACGATGTTAAGTGGGGGATGTCTATTGATCTTAACAGATGCATCGGTTGTGGAAATTGTATCGCTGCATGCAACGTTGAAAACAATATTCCGGTCGTCGGTAAGGAGCAAGTCGGTATTGGAAGGGAAATGATGTGGCTGCGAATTGACCGCTATTATTCCGGTACACCCGAAGCGCCAAAAGTTGTGGTTCAGCCGATGCTTTGCCAGCATTGCGACCAGGCACCATGTGAAAACGTATGTCCGGTTGCAGCTACGCAACACAGTCCTGACGGGCTTAATCAGATGGTATACAATCGCTGCGTTGGAACAAGATATTGTTCCAACAACTGTCCTTACAAAGTAAGAAGGTTCAATTTTTATAATTTTAGAGATCATTATGCAAACGGGTATTATTTACAAGATTCTGTTTCACTAATGCACAATCCGGAAGTAACCGTTAGATCCCGCGGAGTAATGGAAAAATGTTCCTTCTGCATACAAAGAATTATGGATGCGCGGGAAGAAGCAATTCGTAAAGATCTACCACTCAAAGGAAGTGATGTTAGAACTGCGTGCCAGACTTCATGCGGCACCGAAGCGATCAAATTTGGAAATATTAAAGATCCGAATGAAGAATTTTATAAATATAGAAATCATAAACTTGGCTATTATGTTCTTGAAGAGTTGAATGTAAAACCCAACGTAACATATCTGGCAAAACTTAGAAATACCAAATCGGAGGAAGTATAGTGAATATTGATTACTCCCAGGAATTGCCAGTAATTGAAAGAAGAATCACGTTAGCTGAAATTGATCAACTTATTGCAAAACCTCTGGATGAAAAACCGGACAGGAAATTTTTTATCGCGTTATCAATTACACTAAGCTTGCTTCTCATTGGAGTAATAAGCGTTTCCTTTTTACTCTTTTTTGGTGTTGGTGTCTGGGGACTGAATCAACCGGTTGGTTGGGCTTTTGACATTACAAATTTTGTCTTTTGGGTTGGAATTGGTCATGCAGGAACATTAATTTCTGCCGTACTTTATTTGTTGCGGCAAAAATGGAGAACCGGTATAGCTCGCTTCGCGGAAGCAATGACGATCTTTGCGGTAATGTGCGCGGGAATATTCCCAATCTTTCATACCGGAAGACCCTGGCTGGCAGGTTATTTAACACCTTATCCAAATCAGCATGGATTATGGGTGAACTTCACCTCTCCTTTAGTCTGGGATGTTTTTGCAGTTTCCACTTACTTTACTGTTTCACTGGTCTTTTGGTATGTTGGATTGATCCCGGATTTTGGACTGCTTCGTGATAGAACAACATCAAAATTGAAGAAGAGTATCTATTCAATATTTAGTTTGGGATGGAGAAATTCCCACAGGAATTGGATGCATTACGAAAAAGCATATATGCTGCTAGCTGGCTTTGCCACACCGTTGGTTTTATCGGTTCATACTATAGTTAGTTTTGATTTTGCCGTTTCAATTATACCCGGATGGCACACAACAATTTTTCCTCCGTACTTTGTAGCCGGTGCTATTTTTAGCGGATTTGCAATGGTGGTAACAGTGTTGATATTCGTTCGTAAAGTTTTTGATTTACAACATATTATTACGTTGAACCATCTTGAAAAAATGAATAAAATTATTCTCCTTACCGGCTCGATGGTTGGATATGCTTACGCGATGGAATTTTTTATTGCATGGTACAGCGGTAACCCGTTTGAACAATTTGTTTTCATCAACAGAGCCTTTGGTCCTTACGCCTGGGCGTATTGGATAATGGTTAGCTGTAATGTATTTATCCCTCAATTATTTTGGTTTAAAAAAATTAGAAGAACTATTCCCGCCATGCTTGTTATTGTAATTTTTGTTAACGTAGGGATGTGGTTTGAACGTTTTGTAATTACCGTTACAAGCCTTCACCGCGATTTTCTTCCTTCAAGCTGGGGTTATTTTGTTCCATCTGTTTTTGATCTTGGCACATTGGTCGGTAGTTTTGGTTTATTTTTTACGCTGGTATTATTATTTACAAAAACACTTCCGGTAGTTGCTATCTCTGAGATCAAAGCAGTTGCCGAAGGAGCTCAACCTTCACATAACGGAGGAAATCATTGATGAGCGAAAGAAAATTATTTGGACTAACTGCCCTTTTCCAAACTCCGGATGAAATTATTCACGCCGCTGCAAAAGTTCATGAAGCCGGATATAAAAAATATGATGTTCATACACCGTATCCGGTACATGGTATGGACGCAGCAATGAAATTGAAGCCTTCAAATTTAGGCTTTGTTACACTGATCTTTGGACTTTTCGGCGCTGCCTTTGCGTTATTGTTTATGTATTGGGCGATGTCAAAAGACTACCCGATGATTATTGGCGGCAAACCATTTTTTGCACTACCTGCATTCATCCCAATTACGTTTGAAGTTACCGTTTTACTTGCAACACTTGCCACTGTTATCGGGATGCTGACGTTCTATTTCAAATTTCCTAATAACAGTCAACCGCTACATGATACTCCTTATATGAAAGCGGTTTCTTCCGATAAGTATGGAGTTTGTATTGAAGCAAACGATGAATTATTTGATCCTGAAAAAGTTAGGAATTTGTTTAAAGAACTAAATGGACAAAATATTTCGGAAGTTTATTTTCCTATTGTAGAAACATTTAAAATATTTGAACCAAAATATTTAACATTGCTTGTAGTTGTTGCGCTCCTTACTTCCGCGACAACCTATCTTACATTAAATAAGTTACTTTATATTACGCCTTTCACATGGTTGATGCAGCAGGATAGAGTAAATGTCCAGTCAAGAAGCACATTTTATGCTGATGGATTTGGAATGAGAAATCCGGTTGAAGGAACAGTTGCGAGAGGCTTTATCCCTTATGAATATAAAGGACTTGCGGCACCGGTAGTTCCACTTTCTAATCCGTTAATGCCTTCAAGTGAAGTGTTAAAACTCGGAAAGAAAAGATTTTTAACTTTTTGTTCTCCTTGTCACGGAAATTATGGAGATGGTGATAGCCGGTTACGGGGACAATTTCCCAACCCGCCAAGTTTACATTCTGAAAAAGTCCGCGGCTGGCAAGATGGAAATATTTATCATGTAATAACGAACGGGCAAAATATTATGCCGTCTTACGCATCTCAACTTTCACGGGACGAGAGATGGGCGATTATCCATTATATTAGAGCGTTGCAAAAAGCGAAAAATGCTTCTCCGTCAGAGATCATAGAAGCGAAAAAGGAGACTTCGTCAAATGTCGCACAATGATTTAGTTTATCAAAAGAAAAATCTTCCGGAGAGCCTAAAGCGATTGGGTTTTCTCCTTGTTGGTATCGGTTTAGCGCTTGGTTTAACCGGATTCTTATTTGATGCTCAAAGAGCTCTTTTTAATTATCTCCTCTCCTTCGTTTTTATAATGAGCATTGGAGTCGGCTCTCTCTTTTTAATCACTCTTGAATATATCGCCGGAGCTGATTGGAGTACACCGTTAAGAAGAATTCCCGAATTTTTTGCTTCATCAATTCCGCTTCTGTTCCTTTTAGTAATTCCTCTGTTGCTAAATATTCACTCCATTTTTGAATGGTCTCATAAAGATGTTGTGGCGGGAGACAAAATTTTAACGGGTAAATCACCTTTCTTGAATGTTCCGTTTTTTGTTATTAGAACAATTGTAATTATCGGGATCTGGTCACTCTTTTATTATTTATTCGTAAGAAATTCGCGAAAACAAGACATCACTAAAGATCAACTTCTTACAAAAAAGAATATCAAACTATCGGCGATATTTATTCCGGTCTTTGCAATTACCGTTACGCTTTCTGCAATAGATTGGATGATGAGTTTGGCACCGCATTGGTTTTCAACAATCTTTGGTATTTACTTTTTTGCCGGTTCATTCGTTGCTGCTTTGGCTGCAATTACGTTGGCTGTTATTTATTTAAAAGAAAATGGATATCTCCATCCTAAAATGAATAATGAACATCTCTTTAGTTTAGGTGCTTTGCAATTTACCTTTATCAATTTCTGGGCGTATATCGCTTTCTCACAGTTTATGTTGATCTGGTATGCAAATCTACCGGAAGAAACCGTTTGGTTTCTCGCTCGATGGGGTGGAATGTGGACTTACATTTCTTTGGGACTGATCTTCGTTCATTTCCTCGTTCCTTATGTGGTTCTGCTTTCACAGCCGGCTAAAATGGATCCTAAACGATTGAAGTTTATTTCTATCTGGATTTTAGCTGCTCATGTGCTTGACTTATACTGGATTATCATGCCCCAAGTTCAATCTGCAAAAGCTGGAATATTTACACTGGTTTTTGAATTTGGTTTTCTTATTGCGTCAGTTGGATTATTTTTATTGGTCTTCTATTTCAATGCAAAAAAACAGAATCTTGTTCCGGTAGGCGATCCGAAACTTGAAAAAGGTCTAAACTTTAGATTATAATTGTAAATACCTATGGCAAAAAATAAATTTTCATTTTCCGATTTACTGAACGATCCGATTAAAATAATGGCGGCGGTGTATCCTTATTTTCTTGTCGTGATAATAGGGATTGGTTTTTTCTACATCCGAAATTCCGGTGTGCTTGCTCAAAATAAAATAGCACCTCAACTTGATGATTCAACAAAAGTAGTAACTGATTTGCCTATCGAAGATGCAAAAGTTGCAGCGGCAGTTGATCTAAAAAGTTTTACCGAAGTTGATCCTGCATTAATTGAAAAAGGGAAAAAGCTTTTCGAAACAACTTGTTCATCTTGCCACGGTATTGAAGGAAAAGGGGATGGTCCTGCCGGAGCTGCACTTAACCCTAAACCAAGAAATTTTCATCTAGTTGAAGGTTGGAAAAACGGAAGAAAAGCTACCGAAATTTATAATACCGTACAAAAGGGAATTTTAACTTCGGGTATGCCGGGCTTTGATTATTTAGCTCCTTCAGACAGAATTGCTATTATTCAATTAATTCGTTCATGGATGCCTGAACCGCCAAAAGATACACCCGAAGAGGTTGCTGATCTTGATAAAATGTATGGACTTTCTGCCGGAACAAAAGTGCCCGGAACAATTCCGGTAGCTACTGCCGAGAAATTATATCAGTCAGACTATTCAGCTAGAATTGGGAAAATTAATTTCGCGCTGGCAAAACTTTCAAGTGAAAAATTAACAAATGAATCTGCTAAAATCTTTTTCGATATTACAAATAACCAGGAAAAAGCTTTGGTTACTTTATTTAACTCTCCTTCGTGGAAAAGTGGCGAAAGAGAATTCCTTGAAGTGATCACAAATAATCTTAAAGAAAACGGCTTCTCGGGAAAAGTCTTTTCACTTAGCAGTACAGAACTTTCAAATTTATTTACATTATTAAAAAGTGTAGCCGTATAAAATGAAAAAGCAAACACGAAATATCTTTTCTCTCCGGTCAAGACTGGAATGGTTATTTCTTTTTGGAATCCTTTTCTCCTTTCAACAAAATTTTGCAAGTGACGGAGAGAAGAGTAATTCCACAGCGGGAATTAACGAAAAACTTGGGCAGCAAATCGCTCTGCAATCTGTTTTTCACGATGAGAATGGGAAGCAAGTATCGATGGAACAGATTATCAATAAACCAACGGTATTGATGTTTGTCTATTATGATTGTCCGAGTTTGTGTAATCCTTTGATGGCTGAAGTCGCATCGCTTGTAGATCGCATTGATTTAGTCCCGGCAAAGGATTATCAACTAGTTTGTGTCTCGATAGACGATTCTGAAACCATAGCGATTGCAGCAAAGAAAAAACAAAATATTCTGGCTTCAATACAGACACAATTTCCTCCGGATGGTTGGAGATTTTTAACAGGCAACCGAGAGAATATTTTAAAGCTTACAAATTCCGCCGGATTTTCATTTAGAAAAGTAGAAGGTCAGATAGTTCACGCGCCCACGCTCATTCTGGTTTCTCCAAAAGGTGTCATCACCCGGTATCTACTGGGCACAACTTTTCTTCCGTTTGATTTGAAAATGGCGATCATCGAAGCATCCGAAGGAAAGACTTCTCCGACGATCGCAAAAGTTTTAAAATTCTGTTTCAATTACGATCCAGCCGGAAGAAAATATGTTTTGAATATTACGAGGATCGCCGGTGCTTCAATATTGCTTTTCGCGATTATTATAGTTGTTGTGTTGTCAGTTAAACCACGCCGTGTAAATCGGGCGAAAAAGAGTTAAGAGGTTAAGATTTCATGCAAAGTGATGTAAATTCTGTTGGATATTTAGACTACAAAGGAAAACATTCAGGTATATTAGCATGGATTTTGTCGACCGATCACAAACGTATCGGCCTACTCTATCTCATGTCAACGCTTTCGTTTTTCGCTGTTGGTGTTACGTTTGGCTTTTTAATGAGGCTTGAATTGATCGCTCCGGGAAGAACGATTATGGATGCGCAGACCTACAATTCTATATTTACACTGCACGGAATAATAATGATCTTCCTTTTTATTATTCCCGGGTTGCCTGCGGTTTTTGGAAATTTTTTTCTTCCTATTTTGATTGGGGCAAAGGATGTTGCTTTCCCAAGATTAAATCTTTTATCCTGGTGGCTCTATATCGGGGGAGGATTGCTCGCAATCATTTCAGTATTTCTTCCCGGTGGACCTGTTGATACGGGCTGGACTTTCTACATTCCTTACAGTATTAGAACAGGAACGAATGTTCTGCCGGCTTTAATGGCTGCATTCATCTTAGGGTTTTCTTCAATCTTAACCGGGCTGAATTTTATTGTTACCATCCATCGTTTAAGAGCACCGGGAATGAGTTTTTTTAAAATGCCCTTATTTGTCTGGTCTCTATACGCTACTGCATGGGTACAAATATTAGCTACTCCGATAATTGGGATAACTCTTCTGTTGGTTGTAATCGAAAGAATTTTTGGTGTCGGATTATTTGATCCTGCGTTGGGTGGTGACCCTGTTTTGTATCAACATTTATTTTGGATTTATTCTCATCCGGCGGTGTATATCATGATTTTGCCCGCGATGGGAGTAATATCGGAAATCATCCCGGTCTTTGCTCATCGAACAATTTTTGGTTATAAGTTTATAGCTTTTTCGAGTTTGGCAATCGCTCTATTTGGCTCAATGGTTTGGGCGCACCATATGTTCACTGTTGGAATGAGTGATACCGCGCAGATTATTTTCTCTTTACTTACCTTCCTTGTAGCTATACCAAGCGCTATTAAAGTTTTCAACTGGGTCGCAACCTTATACAAAGGATCAATCTCCACCGATCCTCCTTTATTATATGCATTGGCATTTATCTTTTTATTTTCAATCGGCGGGTTTACCGGATTAATTCAAGGTGCTTTATCGGTTAATATGCACATTCACGACACTTCATTTATCGTCGCCCATTTTCATTATGTTATGTTCGGTGGAACAGGATTTGGAATCTTTGCGGCTATGCATTACTGGTTTCCGAAAATGTTTGGCAAAATGTACAATATGAAAACTGCTAAAGTTGGTTTCTGGACTTTGTTTGTTGGATTTAACGTTCTCTATTTTCCAATGTTCGTGATGGGCTGGTTGGGAATGCCAAGAAGATATTATGATTACTTACCTGAATTTCATATTTATCATTTCATTTCGACCATCGGTTCGTGGATTTTGATAACCGGATTAATTATCATGTTCACAAATTTTATTAAAGCTTTGCGCAGTAAAACAAAGTTTACGGAAATTAATCCTTGGGGAGGAGAAACGCTTGAATGGTCAATTCCAAACGTTCCTCCATTAGAAAATTTTGAAGTGATCCCTACAATTACAGCAGCACCTTATGAATACAAAGACAATGAAGAACTCTTAACCAAGGAGGAGAATTGAGCTCAGTTGCAGAACATACTACTGAACATGTCCATCGCGACGATCTTGGTTCCCGTATGGGAATATGGCTTTTCCTTTTTACAGAATTGGTTTTATTTGGCGGGATGTTTCTTGTTTACGCTGTGTACAGATTTATGTATCAGCACGAGTTCCATATTGCAGCAAAAGAATTGAATACATTGATCGGTACGCTGAATACCCTTATTCTTTTAACAAGCAGTTTAACGATGGTACTTGCTATTGTTGCAATTCGAAAAGACAATAAATATTTGTCGATATTTTTCCAAATGGTCACCATCCTTTTAGCTTTTGGTTTTATGGTGAATAAATATTTTGAATGGACTACTAAGATTCATCATGGGATTTATCCCGGTTCCGAAACACTGCTTGCAAAAGGGAACGGGGAAGTATTGTTTTTTGGATTATACTACGTGATGACCGGATTACACGGTTTGCATGTGTTGATCGGTATGGTTCTGATCGGTGTTATGACAAGATTTACTATGACGGGAACAGTTAATTCAGATAAATATATTCATCTTGAAGCAGCCGGACTCTATTGGCATCTGGTTGATATCATCTGGATTTTCTTATTCCCACTTTTCTATTTAATTACTTAAGGAATTTATTTTCATGAGTGGAGAACAATCTACTTCTACCGAACAACATACGATAGAGCACAAACCAACATACGGAATTTACATTCTCGTATGGCTTGTGCTGGTAATGCTTACCGGTGTTACGGTTGCGGTCGCCGGAATCAATTTCGGGAATATTACGGTTGCTACCGCATTAACCATTGCCGTTATTAAGTCGTATTTGGTGCTTACATTTTTTATGCATCTCAAAGCCGAAAGTGCAATGTTTAAAATATTTGTAAGCGTCGCCCTGTTGTTCCTTCTGATCTCGATAGCTCTTTTATTTTCAGATTATAGTTTTTTATAAGGTGACGCATGATTTTTGGTTCTAATCATATTGATTTAGTGAATGGAGCTTTCTGGTTCATTACCGGAATTTCCGTCGTACTTTTAGCGATGATTACTTTTTTGATGATCTACTTTGTCTTTAAGTATAACAGAAAAAAAGGGAAGAAAGCGGTTAACATTCATGGTAACACAACATTGGAAATTGTCTGGACGGTCATCCCGGTTATTTTAGTTATGGCAATGTTTTGGTATGGCTGGATCGGCTACCGGGATTTGCAAAATCCTCCAAAGGATTCGATGATAATCAAAGTAACTGCGCAAATGTGGAAATGGACTTTTGAGTATGACAATGGTGTAAAAACTGATTCGCTTTATGTTCCTGTTAATAAACCGATCGAAGTTAATCTTCATTCGCTGGATGTAAATCATAGTTTTTTTATTCCGGCTTTTCGTTTTAAACGTGATGTTATGCCGAATAAAAATAATTCCATTTGGTTTCTCCCCGCTAAAGTAGGGAAGTACGATATTGCTTGCGCCGAATATTGCGGACTGAATCATTCCGCTATGTATTCAAAAGTAATTGTTATGCCTCAACAGGAATTTGATGAGTGGATGAAGATGGAATTAGCAAAGAAGAATGCATCTGTTACTCAACCTTTAAAGACAATTGATTCAACATCAACTAAGCAGAAGTGAGTGTGAAACAAAAACTTAACATATTTCTTGAATTGATAAAGTTCCGCATTACCGTGTTTGTGATGATCACAACGGTGTTTGGATATCTTTGCGCAACAAAAATCTTTGGCATCGAATTGCTTGGTGCAGCGCTTGGAATATTTCTCCTTGCATCGGGCTCCGCTGCTTTAAATCATTTGCAAGAGTCGGTATTTGATGCGCAAATGGAACGGACAAAGAATCGTCCAATTCCTTCCGGAAAAATCTCTGAGAAAGATGTTTTTGCTATCGTCCTCATTTTGTCAATCGTAGGTTCAGTGCTTTTATTTATTTCATCAGGTTATACCGGTGTTCTGCTTGGACTATTAGCCCTGCTTTGGTACAATGGAATTTACACTCCGCTCAAACGGAAAACATCATTTGCCATTATTCCCGGTTCGGTGATTGGTGCTATTCCTCCCGTTGTTGGTTGGGTTACGGGTGGCGGCAGTGTTTTTGATCCGCAAGCATTGTTAATTGCTTTTTTCTTTTTCATCTGGCAAATACCTCATTTTTGGTTATTGCTTTTAGCATTCGGAAAAGATTATGAAGATGCCGGATATCCAACGCTGAAAAAATATTTCACAGAAAATCAACTTGCGAGAATTACATACGTTTGGATTTGCGTAACCGGAGTAACCGGTCTACTCATGCCGTTATTTAGTATTGTAGATATTTCATTTGCAAGCGTTGGAATTTTAGTTTTAGTTATCGCTTTAATTATCCGTTCGGCAAAATTATTAAAAGAAAATATTGACAGACTTTCGCTTCGGAAAGTCTTTATAGAAATTAACTTGTTTGTTATGGTGTTAATTCTTTTTATTTCAATTGAAAAAATTATCCTCTTATAAAGGTAGAGTAAATGGATTTTTTAGATAAATTAGTTCTTCCTCAATCGCTTGAACACATGGCGTTGCTTCACTATATGGCAATCGTAGTATTGTTTTTATTTGTACCGTTTTTCAGTATCGTTTTAGGCGGCTCAATACTCTCCTTGTATTTTAAGAGAAAAGGGAAGAAGGACGAGAACGGATTTTATGCCAGATTTTCAAAAGAAGTAATTGAATTAACAACCTTTACTAAAGGTGCCGGTGTTGCGCTCGGAATAGTTCCTTTGTTTGCGTTAATATTAATTTATTCCCAGTTGCTCCATAACCTCAAACTTGTTACCATTTCCTTTTTTGTCGTTGCCCTCATATTAATACCTATCGGATTGGTTTTTATTTATACCTACCGTTATTCCTGGATATTTAAATCATTATTCTCTTCGGTAAAACTTGAAGAGAGAGAAAATGAATATTCCGATTTTGCGAACAATATCGCGCGAGTGAATCGTAAATCAAGTTATTGGGGATTGATCTTTCTCTTAGTTGGTTCTTACTTTTTTATTGGCGGATTAAATCTTGCTATGAATCCATCCGACTGGGATGCAACTGGAATTTTATATCTTTTCACTTCCTTTTCTGTTTTTATAAAATGGATTCACTTTTTAACTGCGGCGCTGTCATTAACCGGTTCATTCCTTCTCTTCATTTATTTCTTTTGGGAAGGCGGAAAAGAGATTGATGATACCGGCTATAAAGAATTCATCAAGAAAACGGGACTCTCCGTTACTCTGATTTTTGCACTATTCCAGCCGTTGTTTTTATTGATAAATTTAGTAGCGCTTCCAAGTCTTGCCCTCTCTTCATCTGTATTTGGATTTGCCGTGATCTCATTGTTTGCGGTTTTCTGGGTTTTTCATCTCTTATATGCGATGTTGAAAAACTCAGAACTGCGTTATTCGGGATTTGTCTTTTTACTTCTCGTTGTCTCTTCTTTGGCGCTCATCATTTCAGAACAAGCTTCGTTCCGTAATGTAACAAAGAAGCAGGCGCTTGTTCTTGCCGTAGATTATGATGTTGCATTAAAAGAATTGAAAGGGGAGCAAAAGGGAATTGAAGCGATCAGCGGCGCTGATATTTTTAACGGAAGATGTTCCGCCTGCCATAGATTTGATAAGAAATTAGTAGGTCCACCGTACAAAGAAACATTGCCAAAATACAAAGGGGATGTTGAAAAGGTAGCGGCGTTTGTGCTTAATCCAACAAAGATAAATCCAGCTTACCCACCAATGCCTAACCAGGGTTTAAAACCTGCAGAAGCAAGGGCGATCGCCAAATACATTTTGGAAGAAGTAAAAAAGTACTAATAGAATTTATATCAACATTTTAGGTTGCTATAAAATTATTTCATCAATATCATTTTAATATTCTTTGAAAATGAACTGGACTTTAAACTTGAGATATATACTCCGCTGGAAAGTTCACTGCCGTCAAATTTTACTTCATAACTACCCGCTTCTTTTATACCATCTAGCAAAGTTGCAACCTCTTGACCGACCATATTATATATTTTTATAGTCACTTTTTCAGTAGTAGGAACTTCAAATTTAATTGTAGTAGTCGGGTTGAATGGATTTGGATAATTTTGATAAAGAACAAACGCATTGGGAGCTGCAAGAGTTACCTCAATAGATCCATAAAGTTTATGTTGCCCATCGGAATCAATTTGTTTAAGTTGATACGTAAAGGTTTTGGCTCCGTCAGGTTTATCCGTAAAGGAATAATCTTTAGTAGAATAGCTGTTGCCATTACCTTGTACAAAACCAATTTTTGCACCATCCCTAAAAATCTCGAAACCATAGTTTTTAACTTCCGAAGCGGTTCTCCAGGTTAATAAAACATTTTTTCCTTCAACGGCGGCAGAAAATGAGGTTAATTCAACCGGTAATACACCGGCATTAACCGCTTTTGCTTCATCGATTTTACCATATACCACTACGCTGGATGGTTGACTATTGATAAAAGTATTGTTTCTTGCCAGTGTCCTTGCCTGAGATACCGAAACATTAAAATGATTCGCCATGAACGCTATCTGCCCGGCTATATATCCGTTTGAAAAACTTGAAAGATTAGAATTTGTGATTGGATCAACTGAAAAAAACTCTACTTCATATCCGGTCACTAAAGAATCCACACCCGCACCGGTTGATACAACTGCGCTGTTGGGTACATCAATATTACACGTATAGATATAACTATTGGAACCGGCAGGCATAAAAAGAAGCACGTCACTATAATTTTTAGCAGAATCATCAACGGTTGTATTTAAACCGGAATATGATCTTACAGCTATCTGATAACCATTCTCATGGGCATATCTTAAGGCGTTATAAGGTGTGTAATCTGAATGCAGATCAATTTGTCCATTATATTGTGTTGCGTCATAACTAGCGTATCCCAAAAGGAAGGCATTCTTCACATCAGTATCGTGGGCGGTGTATTCTCCCGATATTAATACTTTTGTAACCGGTTGTGAGTAAGTAACTGCTGTGAATAGGAAAATGCCTAAAAACAACAAGGTTTTTGGTACCAAGATTTTGAAAAATAACTTGTTTTCTCCAGGATGAATCCGCTCTTCTTTTAAGTCAACGGGTAAATTTATTTGATTATTATCTCTTTTCATTTCACTATTTCATTACTATCATATCGTAAATTCATAAAGGTTTTCTAAATCTG
>Ga0172379_10002111_pt1 | contig 36553 bp, 32 predicted proteins | sample GrowelOW334metaG_FD_119756 | JGI IMG/M metagenome (GOLD analysis project Ga0172379, IMG submission 119756) | Groundwater microbial communities from an aquifer near a municipal landfill in Southern Ontario, Canada - Groundwater well OW334 metaG | ecosystem: Environmental > Aquatic > Deep... | reverse complement strand
TCTCTGCAACCGGACATTATCCAATGATAGAAAAACCCGCAGAATTCAATTTAATATTAGAAAAAGTGCTGACAGGAATGAAATAAACTGCTACTAATGGCTATAAACCAAATGCTGCAACTTGTAAGTTTTAACTGTGTTCTCATTCATTAACCCCGCCTCAACTGAATTTTATGCACATAAGTGTTTATTTTTTAAAGGTGTTTATGATTTTCAATTCGACGGTTTCAGAAAATATGTTAACTTGGGCGCATAAATTTATTTCAGATCTAAATTAAACAGTAAACTTTAAGGTAATCAACACGCATTGGGTTTATAGCTATCGTTAGTAAAGAATTATTTTTAGCAAAAATCTTTTTCTAAACGAATAAGCCATTCCATCCAAAGTAACTTGGGCAATTTCATCCTCCAAAATTGTTTCTAAATCGGTCAATAACTTTATATTTGTCCCTAATTTTAAGCAAATAACAAACGCGTTATGCAGCAACGGATTGAGCAAGCATTTTCGAAATTTAGCCAACTAAACATCCTAATTATTGGCGATGTAATGATTGATGCCTATATGTGGGGCAAGGTGAACCGCATATCGCCCGAAGCACCGGTGCCAGTTATTTCGGTAACTGAGCGGGAAAACCGGTTGGGTGGAGCCGCCAATGTGGCGTTGAATATTCAGGCTTTGGGTGCCAATCCGGTTATGTGTGCCTTGATTGGCGACGATGACAAAGGTCAACTATTCAAAGAATTGCTGACCGAATGCCAGATGACGCACGAAGGTATTTTAACTTCGGTTAACCGTAAAACAACCGTAAAAACCCGGGTTATAAGCGGCAATCAGCACCTACTACGCATTGATGATGAAGTGACCAAACCGTTGGATGAAGCGCAGGAAAAGGAACTTTTGGAACACATAGATTCGCTGATTGGAAATTATAAATTCGATGCCATAATTTTTGAAGATTACGATAAGGGAAATATTACACCAGTAATAATTGAAGCTGTTGTAAAAAAAGCTAAAATGCATGCTATTCCCACGCTGGTGGATCCTAAAAAGCGTAATTTTTCTGCCTATCATGGAGTTACACTGTTTAAACCCAATTTTAAAGAAATTTGCGAAGGGTTGAAATTGGAAATACCGAAAGGAAACTTCGCAGCATTGCACCAAGCTGCTGAAACCTTACGAAATAAGCTTCAAGCAGAATTAATCATGGTAACGCTTTCGGAATTGGGAGTTTATGTTTCAGATAATGGTTCTTATCAGCAAATTCCTGCCGCAATTCGCGATATTGCCGATGTTTCAGGTGCCGGTGATACGGTAATCAGCGTAGCGGCCTGTTGTTTGGCTGTTGGACTAAAACCTACCGAAGTAGCGGCCATCAGTAATATTGCCGGAGGTTTGGTTTGCGAGAAAGTAGGAGTAGTGCCCATTGATACAAACCAATTAATAGCTGAAGCCATAAATTATTTTGAGAAGCGTTAATTTCTTTTATCAATCACACAATTAGGATTCCTGACCATCGTTTTTAAATGATGTAATGTAGATTTAGCGGGTATATAAAAATTAGTTATTTTCGTATAACTTTGACTCGTCATAAATCCTTAATGCAAATAGGGGTCATTTAAAAAATTAAAGAATGAAAAAAATAGTTTTACTGGTTGTTTTATCCGCTTTATTTACCACTGTTTTTAGTCAGAAAGAGGTTACCTCAAAAGCCGATAATGCATTCCAAACCGGAAGATATTATGAGGCTATTGACCTTTACAAATATGCCTTTGCCAAAGCCCGCGATAAGGACCAAAAAGCGCAAATAATATTTATGACTGCCGAATGTTACCGTATGATTCAGGATAATAGACAAGCGGAGGTTTGGTATCGAAAAGCGATTAAAAAAAAATATAACAACCCCATTGCAATTTTACATTTGGCTGATGCCTTGCGATCGATAGGCAAGTACGATGAGGCATTGATTGAATATAACAATTATAAGGAATTAGTACCCGATGATACCAAAGCGGAAATTGGGAAAACGTCGTGCGAACTTTCCATGGAATGGATAGCCAATCCAACCCGTTACAAGGTTGAAAACATGGTTTATTTCAATTCGAAACAATCCGATTTCAGCCCGGCTTACGCAAAAGAAGATTATAAGCATGTTGTTTTTTCTTCGTCGCGCGAAGGGTCAACAGGCAACAAAACCAGCACAGTTACCGGTGAGTACTACAGCGATTTATTTAAAACAAGGGTTGACCGAAAGGGCAAGTGGAGTGAACCAGTTCCTGCCGGAGAAACCGTAAATTCGGAGTTTGATGAAGGAGCTCCTTCCACCAATGAAAAGTGCAATACCTTGTATTATACCAGTTTTCGAGAAGACAAAGAGGGTAACATGGTTTGCAAAATATTTGTTGCCAATAAAGATGGAATAGAATGGGGAACTTCGGAAGCGTTGGCTCTGGTTTCCGATTCAATTACCGTAGGACATCCGGCCATTAGCCCCGATGAACTAAGCCTGCTTTTTGTAGCGGAAATGAAAGGGGGAATGGGAAATAAAGATATTTGGAAAGTTACCCGGGCAAGTAAGACCGATGCTTGGGGAAAACCCGTCAATCTTGGTTCCCAAATAAATACCTCCGGAAACGAAGTTTTCCCCTACATTCATTCCGATGGCACCTTATATTTCTCCAGCGATGGATATCCCGGTATGGGAGGTCTCGATATATTTGCAGCTAACCTTTCTGCAGAGGGTAATTGGACTTTGGAAAATATGAAATACCCGATAAATTCTGCTGCCGACGATTTTGGAATTATCTTCGAAATTGAAAAAGAACGGGGATACTTTTCATCGAATCGGTCGGGTGGTAAAGGAAGCGATGATATATACCAATTTTCGTTGCCTCCCATTGAATTTAATTTGCTGGGTACAGTAAAAAACCAAAAAACGGATGAGATTATTGCTGGTGCCGATTTAACCCTAATTGGAAGCGATGGTACTAACATTGCAAAGAAGACAGAAAGTGACGGTTCTTTTTCGTTTAAATTGGCGCCAAACACCGATTATCGTATTGTGGCAAGACGTGGCGGATTCCTTGCCTCAAAAGATAAAGAAACCACCAAAGGGATGACCAGCAGCAAGGAGTTTCGTGTTGAAATATACATGTCGCCCGACGATAAGCGGATTGACATACCGGGTATAAATTACGATTTTGGGAAATGGGATTTGCGGCAAGAATCGATGGTGGCTCTGGAAGAATTGGTTGAAATTTTAACCGATAACCCGAATATTACCATTGAAATTGGTTCGCATACCGACTTACGAGGAAGCGATGTGGCCAATATGGATCTTTCAGCAAAAAGGGCAAAATCGGTAGTTGACTTTTTAATTGTTTATGGTGTTGATGAAGAGCGGTTAACCTCAAAAGGATATGGCGAAACCATGCCTAAAGAAATTGATAAACCACTGTCAAAAAAGCACGACTTTCTTAAAGAAGGGGATAAATTAACGGAATCGTTTATAAATGCCCTACCAAACGACCTGCAAAAAGAGAAATGCCACGAAATTAACCGTCGTACTGACTTTGGATTAACGGGAAGGGATTTTGTTCCTAAGGTTAAAGGGCGGAAATAGTAACTGAATTATAACAAAAAAAAGTGAGGATTTTGCAAAAAACAAATCCTCACTTTTTTTATAATAAGGCTTAATAAAAATCTAAAACGTCAATTTCAAAAATACGGACTTTCCCATCTCTTGCGGCATAATCCGATGGCAGGAATAATTTACCTTTGGAGCCTTTATCAAATAAAGGAATTCCAATTTGCCACCCATAATATAAACCTGAAAGAGAAAATTTTATCGGTGTTCCACCACTTTCATCAAAAAGGGTACTATCGGTATAATAACCTTTATAATACACTTTTACTGTAGTCCGGCTACCAATATATTCGCCAGTGCCTTTTCTGTCAATAGTATAGTATATACCTGAACTGTGCTTAATAGCTACCGTATCAAGATTGGTACTGATTAAATAATCCATAATTATTTTATCATCAATTTCCGATTGAGGTACATCTTCTTTACAACTAAAAAGTAAAACCGGAAACAGACAGATCCAAAGAAGTTTTTTCATTCAACAATTTTTAAAAATTAGAAAATAAGCTAAAAGAACAAAATTGATAATTAGTGAAATTATTGCGCAAAGATAGTAATTTGTTGCATTAGCCCGATAGCTGAAATAAAAATCGGTGGTCACCCAGTGTCCTGTCAATAAAATAGGGAAGGGGATAACACTATCAGGGAACCGCATTTAAAAAATCCCGAAAGGGATTTAACATGAATAGCCCCGGCTTAAAAGCCGGGGTATATGAATTTGCGCTATAAAGTCGGCACAAGCTCTGTAGATTTATTGAAATGATGTATAATCCATGCGTCGAAAATGGGAATTTCAAATTTCTGTTCTTAAATGCGGTTGCCCTGATGACACAATATATGAATTTATTACAACTCCGATTCGTTGATATCATTAAATAAACAGAAGGAATATTTTTTTTTCTTTGGTATTAAAAACAACTTTTGCTTTGGTGCGTTTATTAACAAGAATATAATGTATTATTAATTTTAAACATAAAAAAATGGCAACCATTTCATTAAAAGGAAATACCATACAAACCCTTGGTATTTTGCCTAAAGTTGGAACACAAGCTAAAGATTTTACCTTAGTTAAAAGTGATCTTTCCAACGCATCGTTAAACGATTATAAAGGGAAAAAAGTAGTGCTGAATATTTTCCCCAGCTTAGATACAGGAACTTGCGCAGCTTCCGTTCGTCGGTTTAATAAAGAAGCAGGCACTCTTGAAAACACGAAAGTTCTTTGCATTTCACGTGATTTACCCTTTGCACAGGCACGGTTTTGCGGAGCTGAAGGGCTAAGTAATGTAGAAACTTTGTCGGATTTTGGAACCGGTAAGTTTGGAAAAGATTATGAATTGGAAATTACCACCGGCCCATTGGCCCATCTGCATTCAAGAGCAGTGGTGGTTATTCACGAAAATGGCAAAGTAATTTATACCGAACAAGTACCTGAAATTGTTAATGAACCCAATTATGATGCTGCTTTGAGAGCATTGAAATAACAACGTATCATATTTTAAAAAAGAGAATTTCCTTTGGCGATTCTCTTTTTTCTTTTTAAAACAGCTTAATTTATCTATTTTTGCGCCCTAAATTGCACCGAATCAAGGTTAAAGGTGTTTATATTGTTTATCAGATGATTAAGAGTAACAATTCCAGATACGATTCCCGCGGGGTGTCAGCTTCGAAAGAAGATGTTCACCAAGCGATAAAAAATCTTGACAAAGGAATTTTCCCGAATGCTTTTTGTAAAATAATACCCGATTACCTTGGAAACGATCCGGAGTATTGCAACATTATGCATGCCAATGGTGCCGGTACTAAAAGCTCCTTAGCCTACATGTACTGGAAAGAAACGAGCGATTTATCGGTTTGGAAAGGAATTGCACAGGATGCAGTTATAATGAATATTGACGATTTGTTGTGTGTGGGCGTGTACAACAATATTTTAGTTAGTTCCACCATAGGTCGCAATAAACGATTAATTCCCGGCGAAGTAATTTCGGCCATTATTAATGGAACCGAAGAAGTTTTGGAAGACCTTCGCAAGTTGGGTTTAAATGTAATATTTACCGGAGGTGAAACAGCCGATGTAGGTGATTTGGTGCGGACCATTATTGTTGATTCCACTGTAACAGCCCGCGCTAAGCGATCACAAATTATTGATAACACTAAAATTGCCCCGGGTGATGTAATTGTGGGATTGGCATCGTATGGAACTGCCAGCTATGAGAAAAATTACAATGGGGGCATGGGAAGCAACGGTTTAACTTCGGCCCGGCACGATGTTTTTACTAATTATTTGGCCACTAAATATCCGGAAAGTTTTGACAATGAAATTCCAAAAGACTTGGTGTATTCTGGCAATTATTCACTTACCGACAAAATTGCAGGCTTGGGAATTGATGCCGGACAATTGGTGTTGTCGGCAACCCGTACTTATGCACCGGTAGTTGCAAAGGCATTGACAACTAATTTCAATGCCATTCACGGCATGATACATTGTTCGGGGGGAGCCCAAACCAAAGTGATGAATTTTGTTGATAAGGTTCACATTATTAAAGACAATCTATTTGAGGCACCACCCCTGTTTCGTATCATTCAACAAGAATCAGGAACTCACTGGAAAGAGATGTACAAGGTGTTCAATATGGGTCACCGGTTTGAATTTTATGTGCCTGAAAGCGAAGCTGGCTCAATAATTGATATAGCTGCCAGCTTTTCTATTGAAGCAAAAATAATTGGGAGTGTAACCACTTCCTCAAAAAACAAACTCACGATTAACAGTGAATTTGGAACGTATGAATATTAATTTTCCAATCGAAGGAGATATAATTTATGGCAGATGCAATGATAATGGACCGACTGGAAGGAGTCAGGCTGCGTTTTGAAGAAGTAGCACAGCAAATTACCGACCCTGCAGTAATGGCTGATGTGCCTCGTTTTATTAAACTAAATAAAGAATACAAGAATCTGGTTCCTTTAATGGAAGCCCACAAAAGCTATGGCAATGTGTTAAGCAATATCAACAGTACGCGCGAGTTACTGAATCAGGAGCGGGATGAAGAAATGCGCGAAATGGCAAAAATTGAACTGGAGGAATTGGAAAGTCAAGTGGTTCCGATGGAAGAGGCAATTAAGCTTATGTTGATTCCAGCCGATCCGGAAGACGATAAAAATGCTATACTTGAGATTCGGGCTGGTACCGGAGGCGATGAAGCCAGCCTTTTTGCCGGCGATTTATTTCGCATGTACACCAAATTCTGCGAGCAGAAAGGTTGGAAAATGGAAGTTACCAATATCAGCGAAGGTACCTCAGGAGGATACAAGGAGATTGTGGTTAATGTATCAGGAAACAAGGTATATGGCGTTTTAAAATATGAATCGGGGGTACATCGGGTACAACGGGTTCCGCAAACCGAAACCCAAGGTCGGGTTCATACTTCAGCCGCTACCGTTGCCGTTTTGCCTGAAGCTGATGAATTTGAAATAGAACTAAATGATAGCGATATCCGGAAGGATACCTACTGCTCTTCAGGTCCGGGCGGGCAATCGGTAAATACTACCTATTCAGCCGTGCGACTAACTCACATCCCTTCAGGAATTGTGGTTACTTGTCAGGATCAAAAATCACAGATTAAGAACCTCGACAAAGCCATGAAGGAATTGAGAACCCGATTGTATAATCTGGAATATCAGAAATACATTGATAAAATTTCTTCAAAAAGGAAAACTATGGTTTCAACCGGCGACCGTTCCGCTAAAATACGCACCTACAATTGGGCGCAGGGAAGGGTTACCGATCACCGGATAAACTATACCATGTATAATTTGCAAGCCTTTATTAACGGCGATATTGCTGAGGTTATTGACAAGCTGCAATTTGCTGAAAATGCGGAACGATTGAAAGAGGCTGAGATTTAATAAACAATGATTCTTGGGGGTACAAAAACTTTGTAACGTATTAATTGAATGAACCGCAATCAACTTTTTGAACAAATAATTGCCAAGCGAAGCTTTTTGTGCGTAGGACTGGATACCGAACTGGACAAAATTCCCAAGCACCTGCTTACCTTGGAAGACCCACTGTTTGAATTCAACAAACAAGTGGTTGATGCCACACAAGCATATACTATTGCCTACAAACCTAATTTGGCTTTTTACGAGGCTTATGGATTAAAAGGATGGCAAAGTCTTGAAAAAACGGTTCAATACATTCGCACCACGTATCCAAACCAATTTTTAATTGCCGATGCAAAAAGGGGTGATATTGGCAATACTTCGAAAATGTATGCCAAAGCATTTTTTGAGAATCTGAATTTTGACGCAATTACGGTAGCTCCCTATATGGGCGAAGATTCAGTAACCCCATTTTTAGGATATAAGGAAAAATGGGTCATATTGCTGGGATTAACTTCAAATAAAGGAGCCGCTGATTTTCAATTTCTTGATAATCCTCCCATCTACCAGCAAGTAATAAAAAAATCGCAGCAATGGGCATCACCCGATGAATTGATGTATGTTGTTGGGGCAACTCAGGCAGCTATGTTGCAGGAAATAAGAGTTCTAGCACCCGCTAATTTTTTATTGGTTCCGGGAGTGGGAGCGCAGGGAGGAAGCTTGGAAGAAGTAGCAAAATATGGAATGAATTCTCAGTGTGGACTTATTGTTAATTCCTCGCGCGCCATTATTTATGCCGATAATACGGAGTTATTTGCTAAAACAGCAGGCGAAAAGGCTAAGGAGGTGAGGGATGAAATGGATGTATTGCTCCAAAAGTATTTATAAGACAGCTATCCTCAGAAACGATAAGATAACCCCAATCCGGATTCCGTTAATCCAAAATTTAATGATTTATTAAGCAACGAACCTGTGGGTGTACTTAAACTGCCGTTGTATAGCTCCAACGCTAGTTTTGTCTTTTTATGGTAATTGTTAAAAATAGGAATTGATAACCCCACAAAACCCATTCCGGCAATAGTAAATCCCCAATTCGTTTCTTTTCCCATTACCGAAGTTATGAAAGGATATAAAATAAGTGAACTTCCGACTGTGAAAAACACATATCCAAAAACTTTTGCTTCGCGGCCCGATTCAAAAGCATCATAAGCATCCAGATTATTTTCGATAAGAACAGAAACTTCCTTGGAGCTTATGGATTGGTTTAAGTAGCTAAAATTAAATCCGTTCAATGTTTCGCTATACGATAAGGTATCCGATGCAAATTGTGCACTGACTTTTGTTAAAAATATTCCTAAAACAAGGAGTAAGGAAATTAAAATTCTTTTCATAAAACGCTTTGGTTGGCTAAAATAATGTAAAAAAATGTTGCTTTATTAATGCGATAATTACTTATTGGTTTATTCATTTTTCAGAGGTTCATTCCTTATAGCAAAAGATATGGCGGCATGGCAAGCATTAAAATTTTTACTTTTTTTTATGGGTTTATATACTTTATGTGAATCCTCAAATAGGTTGGCAAAATACTCCCAAAAATGAATCATTTTGGTGTGTAAATGACCGTCACCCTCCAAGACTTTTCGATAATGGGTCACCAATGTTTCGTGGAACGCTTCAAATAATTTTCGCTTTTTTTCGGTATCCATTAATTGGTTTGCTTTTATTTCAGCAGCCAAAAACGGGTTGCCTACCAAGGCGCGCCCAATCATCCAATGGGGACAATCAGGGAATCGGTTGTAAAGTGCTTGATAGGAGGCTATCGAATCAATATCACCGTTATACCCCAGCACATGCGAAGTCTTTTTCAGAGCCTCCTCATAAATAGTAGCATCTGCCGTTCCATGGTACATTTGCTTTCCAATCCGTGGATGAAGAACAATTTCCTTTATAGGCAATGGCTCCAACGCTTCAAGAACCGGAAATATTTCATTGGGTTCAAGATAACCCGCTCGTATTTTAATTGATACTTGTAATCTTGTTTTTGGCAGGGCGGTTTCTAATAGTTGTTTTATTTCCTGCGGATAAGGAATTAAACCTGAGCCCAATTTCCGTTTAGCAACCATTGGAAAAGGGCATCCTAAATTCCAATTCAATTCCGAATACCCAAAACCCTCATTTATTTTTGCCAAAAACAAAAAGTCAGTGGAACTATTTACCAAAATCTGAGGAATTAATGGAACATCTTTATTATTGTCAGGATGCAGGTCTTTAAGGTACTTTTTTTTGAGAGTTCCATCGCTTTCAAGACGCAAAAAGGGAGTGTAGTATTGGTCGGGGCCCCCAATTAATTCATGCATTGCATTGCGGAAAGGGAATTCTGTGAGACCCTGAAGTGGAGCCAGTGAAATTTTCATTTAGTTTCGTCCTTTAAAATGATCCATTGTTTTATAAACACCCAAAACACGTCCTACCACCCAATCGAACCAACTAAGAGGCAGTAAGCCTTTTACCAAGGGCAGTGAGTAAACAATGAGTGGCATCCTTACAAAAGCACGATTCTTTTCAATTCCTTTCATAATTTTAGCCACTGCTTTTTCCGGTTTTTGTATGGGTATGATGCTTTTTACACCGGCAAACATTCCTGTATTTATGTAATAAGGGGTAACGGTAGTTACATGAATATTCTTTTTCAGTTTGAGCATCTCCAAACGGATAGAATCGCTCCAGCCGATAACCGCCCATTTACTGGCGCAATAAACCGACATTTGCGGATTTGCCACCATTCCGGCTGCCGATGAAATATTCACAACATGTCCCTGATTTGTTTCCAACATTCCGGGTAAAAATTCCAACGCAATGTGCATAAGGGCATTGGTGTTGATGCTCATCGTGAAGTCAATATCATGATGGGTGTGTTCATGAAAGTATTTGCCAACTACCACACCCGCATTATTTATGAGCACATCAACCTTACCAACATCGGTTTTAACTTTCTGAGCACTACTTTTAACCTGTTCCAAATCAGAAACATCAACTTGAAAGCCAAAAGTATTCGTGCAATTGCCTTTTAATTCATCCACTACTTTGGTTAGATTCTCGTTATTGACATCCCAAATAATGACGGTTGTAGCTCCTTTTTCAATAGCAGCTTTTGCCATTAAATACCCAATTCCTGAAGCGCCTCCTGTTATTAGAATTGTTTTTCCTTTAAGATTGCTCATAACTTGTATATTTAGTGTTTGCTATCGATAATTAGTATTTCTAAGAAAACTACAAATTTCAAAAAAAACAAATAACAAAATCTGTATGAACAATCACATCTTTTTGATAATTAGTATTTTAACATTGTCCATATTTTGAGTTTTTTTTCTTTTTTGAATTTTGAGAATTGTTTTTTGGATTTTTCTTATTGACACTAATTATTCTCATTATATTTTTGAAAAGATAATTTACGACCGTTCGATGTTAGTAAGAATGCAATAATAGCTTATTATTTTAATGGAAAGATGGAAAATTGGATATATTGGAGTTTAGTCAGTGAAATAAATACATATTTTTTCTACCATCATTCCAATTTTCCAGCCTTCCTAATGATTTTAAGAATGATTTAACTATTTTATTAGTGACAAATATTTTATATCGAACTTAGGTTAATTAAAGTTTCCTTACTATCATCAATCCATCACGCACCGGAAAGATAACATTTTCGACCCGCGGATCGGCCTGTACTTTTTCATTAAAAGCAATCAGCCCCTGAGTGTAGGTGTCGTTATCCTCTAGCTGATCATTCACTTTACCATACCACAACACATCGTCGGCAATAATGAAACCACCGGGAGCCACTTTATCAAACACCAAGTCGTAATATTCGGGATACTGTCGTTTATAGGCATCAATAAAAACCAAATCAAAGGAATGAGTTAAATCAGGAATAATTATCCGGGCATCGCCAATTCTGAAATCAATTCGGTTTTTATATTCACTGCGATTGAAAAACGATTGGGTAACATCCTCCAATTCATCGTTGATATCGATGGTTATTAGTTTTCCCTTATAAGTTAAGCCTTTGGCCAAGCAAAGAGCCGAATACCCGGTAAAAGTTCCCAGTTCCAGAATATAGGTCGGGCGAATCATGCAACTGATCATTTCAAGCACCTTGCCTTGCAGATGCCCTGAAACCATTTGTGGCCTGAGTACTTTCAAATAGGTTAACCGCTCCAGTTCATTTAATAAAGCAGATGGAGGTGAAGAATGTGATAGGATGTAATCAGTGGCTGAACTGTTGAACCGGTGCATATAAAAACCCATTTTATTTGAAAGGCAAAAGTACAAAGGAAATATAGAACTATTCAACTCCCCGAAAATTAGAATAAAAAAAATGGTAAATATTAAACATACAACTATCAATACTCTATTAGTCAAATTTGACAATGCTTGTTAACCAAGAGAAATAGCTTTTAAGAATTGCAATATTGAATACCGCTTTTCGGCGCATGGATTCCTCGTAATTCCAATTAAACGGAAGTACTTGCGCCGATTTTATACCGAAAATACATAATCCCCGAGTTGAAACTCGGGGCTATTCATAGTAAATCCCTCCGGGATTTTTTTAAATGCATTTACCCTGAACCAATGTAATCAATTAGAAACCAATCTTCAACACATCGGTTTTAAATTTGATGCAAAAGGGGTGAATCAAAATTCGTATTTTTTTAATTATTTCTTTGTAGAAACAAAATTTGCGTTTATATTTGCATCCGCGATTGCGAGAATAGCTCAGTTGGTAGAGCACGACCTTGCCAAGGTCGGGGTCGGGGGTTCGAATCCCCTTTCTCGCTCTTTTTTTATTGCTTTTCGCTTCATTCTGCGGAAAATAAAACACAAGCTCATTGATAGGTTGCCCGGATGGCGGAATAGGTAGACGCGCAGGACTTAAAATCCTGTTTTCAGAAATGAGAGTGCTGGTTCGATTCCAGTTCCGGGTACTTTAATAATCAAACACTTACAATTAGTTTTGTAGGTGTTTTTTGTTTGTAAAAATCAAATTTGCATACAAAATTATATCAATATAAAAAAAGCTAACTCCATGGAGTTAGCTTTTTTTATATACACCAAGTAAAAAAAATGCTTATTTTTCCACTTCTTCTTTCTTTGCTAAATCTTCTTCAATAAATTTCCATCCACCAATCATCGATGAAGTTACTCCCCGGCGTTCAATATAATCGTGGTAAAATACCAGATATACATGAACCATAGCAAATAGAATAAATACCCACATTAAAATGTGATGCAAATTACGCGTTGGCAAGTCGCCTCCTAAAACTGGGACTATCCAATGAAATAATTTTGGAAACCAGGAATCACTCATTGCGGCATACATTCCAAAACCGGTCAAACTTTGTAAAACAAAGGCAATAAAAGTCAGAAAGTAAGTAAATGATGCCAAGGAATTGTGTCCAATATCATTGATTTTTTTATGCACCAATTGCAAAACATCAACTTTTAAAACATTTACTATATCCTGCCACTGGCTCTTTTTTAATGGTATAAAGTGGTACCATCGGGAGTATTTATTGCCTACAAAGCCCCAATACAGGCGTACCACAAAATTGAAAAAGAATACAAAAGCAGCTACAAAATGTATAAAACGGATGATTCCAAATACATAGCTAAACGAAGCCTCAGCGGCGAATGGAGTGACAATAGGGTTTCCAATAAGGTATCCTGTGCCGCAAAGTGCAATTAGCGATAGAACATTTACCCAATGATAGAGTCGGACTGGAAACTCCCAAACATAAATCTCTCTAAGATTTATGTTTCGTGCGGTATGAACATAATGAGTCATAACTAAAAGGTTTGAATTTGATGAACATACGAACCTTTTTCATAGTATAGATGAACAGCACAGGCAATACAAGGGTCGAATGAGTGTATTGTCCTTAATAGTTCCAGTGGATTTTCGGGATCTTCAATAGGTGTTCCTATCAATGCTTGCTCATACGAAGAGCGAACCCCATTTTCATCGCGTGGGGATGCATTCCACGTACTAGGAACAACTAGCTGATAATTATCAATCAACTTATCTTTAATTACAATCCAGTGAGCCAAGGCTCCTCTTGGAGCTTCAGTTAAACCAACACCTTTTGCATTGGCTGGCCAACTGGCTGGTTCCCATAACTCTTTGGTAAAAGTACGGTCATCACCATTTTTTATATTGGCAAGTAAACTATTGAAGAATTCCATTGACCATCCGGCTATCAACTTGGTTTCTAATCCGCGGGCTGCGGTTCTTCCTAAGGTTGAGAAAAGTGCATCAACCGGAACATTCAAAGTTTTCAAAGCCCAATGCACCACTTCCTTAAACTCATCGCGACCTGAAGCGTATCCAACCAACATGCGTGATAATGGTCCAACTTCCATAGCATTTCCCTTCCAACGGGGAGTTTTTAACCAACTGTATTGTTTATCAACATCTAAGAAATCATAAGGAGGTTTAGGTCCGGTATAGTTCAAATTTGTTTGTCCAACCCACGGGTGTTTTGGTTTGGAGTCGCCATCGTAGGTATAGTAAGAGTGGGCAATGCTTTCCTGAATTTGATCCGAGTCAGTGGCATCCACGGGAATGACTTGGCTTAAATCGCGATTCATGATAATTCCACGAGGAAATTTAAAATTAGCCACATCGGCATACCCATTCGTGGGCAAATCGCCATACGACAAATAGTTCGACAAACCACCTCCAATATCACCCCAATCTAAATAGTAGGGTGCAATAGCCATTAAATCGGGAATATACACTTGCTCAATAAAAGTAGTGGCTTCTTTAAGTAATTGTGCTACATAAGCTAGTCGCTCACTATTGAGTGCATTGCTTTCATTAATATTAATTGAACAAGGAACTCCACCTACTAAATAGTTTGGATGCGGGTTTTTACCCCCAAAAATAGTATGTATTTTAACTATTTCTTTTTGCCATTCCAGTGCCTCTAAATAGTGGGCTACACCAATTAAATTCACTTCTTTTGGAAGTTTGTAGGCTTTATGCCCCCAATATCCATTAGCAAAGATTCCCAGTTGTCCGCCTTCAACAAACTTAGCCAACCGTTTTTTTAAGTCGGAAAAATATCCGGGCGAACTTTTTGGCCAACTGGATATGCTTTGGGCAATTCTTGATGTTTCAACCGGATCGGCTGAAAGGGCAGAAACAACATCAACCCAATCTAAAGCATGCAGATGGTAAAAGTGCACCACATGATCCTGCATGTATTGAGTACAGAACATTAAATTTCGAATAAGCTCGGCATTGGGTGGTATAACAATGCCCAATGCATTTTCAACGGAACGGACTGATGCCAAGGCATGAACCGTAGTACATACACCACACACCCGTTCGGTAAAAGCCCATGCATCGCGTGGATCGCGGCCTTTAAGAATAATTTCAAGCCCACGTACCATGGTGCCGGAACTAAACGCATCAACAATTTTTCCGTCTTTTATTTCGGCCTCAACTCTGAGGTGACCTTCAATTCTTGTAACAGGGTCAACTACAATTCGTTTACTCATAATTGTATTTTTATTATAAATAAGTTAGTTTTTATAATTCTCTATTAGGATTCTTTTTCCTCTAATTCTGCTTTACCAACGGCAATCTCGCGACGTTTAAGTATGTTGGTAGAAATAGCGTGTGCTGCTATGCCAACACCAGCGGCAAGACCTACAATAACACCAATTCTGTCGGCAGTTTTTTCTACGCCAAATCCTGGGAAACTTTGCAGATGCTTATAGAATGGTCCATTATCCCAGAAATTTGCTTCAGAACAGCCAATGCAAGGATGTCCTGATTGAATGGGATAACTCACTCCATTGTTCCATTTAATTACTCCACAAGCATTGTAGGTATTTGGTCCTCGACAACCCATTTTATAAAGACAGTACCCTTTTTTAGCGTTTTCATCATCGAACGATTCCACAAATAAGCCGGCATCATAATTTGGGCGGCGATAACAAGTGTCATGAACTCTACGCGAATAGAACTCTTTAGGACGACCCAATTTATCCAATTCAGGGATAGTTCCGAAAGTAAGATAGTGAACAATAACGCCAGCCATTACTTCAGCTATTGGGGGACAACCCTGAACGTTAATAATTGGTTTACCATGTATCACTTCATGAACAGGTTTTGCACCGGTTGGATTTGGATTGGCAGCTTGCACACAGCCTGCTGAAGCACAATTACCCCAGGCGACAATTGCGGCAGCTCCTTCTGACACTTCGTGCAGGATTTGTAGGGCACTTTTTCCGCCAATGGTACAATATCCTTCGTTTTTAGTAGGTATTGAACCTTCCACCATTAATATATAATTGCCAAATGATTGTTTCATGGTTTCTTGAAGCGATTTTTCTGCCTGGTGACCGGCAGCCGCCATCAGCGTTTCAGAGTAATCCAAGGATACTTTATCAAGCAAAATGTCAGCAACAATTGGATGCGACGAGCGGATAAAAGATTCACTACAACAAGTGCATTCCTGGAAATGCATCCATAGTATTGGAATGCGTTTCTTTGTCTCGAGTGCTTTGGCTATCTGTCCGGCAGCTGTGGCTTCTAAGCCCATAAGGGCGGCCATCATTCCGCAAAACTTCAGAAATTCGCGGCGCGAATAGCCTTTATCCCGAATTTCCTGATACAGTGTTTTGTCGTTCTCACTCATAATAATTCACTTTAATGGTTCGTATTGAAATGATTGATATTCTCAATTTTTTCGCAAATAAAACTTCCGGTAATTAAAACCTCATCACCCAATTGGTATGGTTCTGATGATGGAATTTCAATAATAAGTGCTCCTGGTTTGCAAATTAGGCGAGTTATTACTGCTGAATGATTACTCAGTACTTCGGCAATTTCACCTTTAAATACAAACCGATTCACTTTTGAATGTTGCATTGGTTTTATTTGTTTTCATTGTTAGGCAATAGATATGCCAATAACATGACAAAAATCAGGTTTAGCATCAATATTAACTAGTAACGTATTGAAATACTGATATTAATATGATGCAAAAGTATTACTACGAGGAGGGAATAATTACTTATAAAAACGGGATTCCGCAATTAATTAATGGAAATCCGCATAAACTTTCTAAAGCAACAAGTAAAAAATCTTTAATTTGAGTCGTTACAAATGTGGGTATGTTCCATCAGCTTCTTTAATTTATCACGGAAGGTTGATACACTTAAATTCAATAATTTTGCTGCATTCGATTGATTTCCAGAGGTCTTTTCCAAGGCCTGATTCAGCAAACGCAATTCAAGGCATTCCATAACTTGGATATACTCCATGCCTTTTGGTTAAAGCAAACGGAACAAGCATTAATTATGTGTTCCAGTGCATTGTTTTGTGAAATTTCTTTCGGTATATCGTTCAATGTTATTTCATTCTCGGCAAATAAGGCGGCTCGTTGAATTACGTTGCGTAATTCGCGCACATTTCCCGGCCATTGATAATTAGTTAGGAAAGTCAATGCTTCATCGGTAATTGAAAGTTTTCGGTTGGGAGCATATTTTTGAATAAAATATTCGACTAGCAGAGGGATGTCATCCAAACGCTGACGTAACGGGGGTATTTCAACCGTAACTACATTAATTCGATAAAAAAGGTCGGAGCGGAACATGTTGCGCTTTACCAATTGGTTTAAATCAACTTTTGAAGCTGATATGAGACGGATATCTATATTTTTTGATTTGGTTCCTCCAATCGGCATAATTTCCCTTGATTCAAGCACCCGCAACAATTTAGCTTGGATTTCCAAAGGAGTATCATCAATATCATCTAAAAAGATACTACCCGTATCAGCCACTTCAAACAGCCCTTTTTTGTTGTTATTAGCATTGGTAAAGGCACCTTTTTCGTAACCAAACAACTCACTGGCCATAAGCTCCGAAGGCATAGCCGATAACCCAATTTTTATTAGTGGGCGCAAACTTCGGGAGCTTAACTTGTGAATGTAATCGGCAAAAATCTCTTTACCCACACCCGTTTCGCCAACCAATAATACGGAACTATCCGACATGGCTATTTTATCAAGCGAATGCAGAATAGCCCTCATGGCTTGGTTTTGTGTTATGATAGATACAGGTAAGGTTCCTCTCATTTGCTTAGTATCAAGTATTTAGTATCAGGAATCAAGATATTTATCACTGCGATTATCTTGTGTCTTGATACTTGTGTCTTTTATCTATATTGCTACACCGAATTTAGCAAATTCTTGGTAATTGTTCTCCACTTATCATGTCAACAATTCTTTTACTTCCAATAACGGTATTCAATTGAACCCTTCCGGGATGCTCACTGGTTACTCTTCCAATGATAACACTATTCTTTCCTTCAGGATGTTTTTTCATCAATTGAAGCACTTTATCTGCTTCTTTTTCGGGAAGAATTACTAATATTTTCCCCTCATTAGCAACATATAAGGGATCAAATCCTAACAATTCGCAAGCTCCTTTTACGGCTTCATCAATGGGTAAAGCCTCTTCAAACAACGTGATGCCTGTATGCGATGCTTGTGCAATTTCATTTAGTGTACTGGCCAAACCTCCACGGGTAGGGTCGCGCAAAACATGCAACGCACTGCAATTTTCAAATACTTCATGCATCATAGCATTTAATGATGCGGTATCGCTTAAAATATCTGTTTCAAATTGCAACCCTTCGCGATTGCTGATAATGGCAATCCCGTGTTCTGCTATTCCGCCATTAATAATAATTACATCTCCGGGTGTAACATTGATAGGATTTATATTTTGATTGGGATACAATTCCCCAATGCCGGCAGTATTAATAAAAATGCCATCTCCTTTGCCCTTTTCAACTACTTTGGTGTCACCGGTAACAATTTGTACATGAGCTTTTAGTGCTGCTTTTTTTATTGATTGAATAATCTTCCATAAATCGCTGATAAGCAATCCTTCTTCGATAATAAACGCCAACGAAATATACAAGGTTTTGGCTCCACAACATACCAAATCATTCACGGTTCCATTTATTGCCAAGTCGCCAATATCACCTCCCGAAAAAAACAGTGGATTCACTACAAAAGAATCGGTAGTAAATGCAACCTTACCGCCATTTATCGGAAGAATGGCCCCATCGTGATTTTGGCTCAGGAATTCATTTTTAAATTCGGGATAAATAAATTTTTCAATCAATTGTTGCATAAGCTTGCCACCACCTCCATGAGCCATCAAAACCCGGTCGTAATCTGAAATTGGTATTGGGCAGTTATGTTCCATATTTTAAGTTAAATGACCGAAGTCGGAAGTTAATTATTCATTGTTAATTGATTGAATATTTGATATAAGCAGCACAGGCCCCTTCCGATGATACCATTGGCGCTCCCAAAGGTATTTCGGGAGTACAATTTTTATTAAAGGCGGGGCATTCAAAAGGTTTTTTTATCCCGGTTAATATGGCTCCTGCAATGCATTCTTTTGATTCATGAGCCACAATATTTTTCAGGTTTATTTTATTCTCAATATCGAATTGTTTGTAATCATCGGTAAGTTGCAATCCACTGAATGGGATTTCTCCAATTCCACGCCAGGTTTGGTTGGCTGGTTTAAAAACTTCCCAAAGAGTTTGCTGGGCTGCAGTATTTCCTTCTTCTTTTACCGAACGTTTATAGGCATTTTCCACCATGTGTTTTTTTGACTCCAATAGATCAACCAAATTGTTAATGCCCACTAAAATGTCGATAGGTTCAAATCCAGCAACTACAATAGGTATCTTATATTTTTGTGCAATTGGTTTGTATTCTTTAAAGCCCATTACTGTGCAAACATGACCTGCAGCAAGGAATCCCTGTATTTTATTATCGGGAGCACTTAAAATGGCTTCCATTGCCGGAGGAACCAAAACGTGAGAGGCTAATATTGAGAAGTTTTTAATTTGCTGCCGTTTTGCCTGAACCACGGTTAATGCAATTGCAGGAGCGGTAGTTTCAAAACCTACAGCAAAAAACACCACCTGTTTCTCAGGATTGGTTTTGGCTATTTTCAACGCATCCAAAGGGGAAAGCACGGTTCTAATATCGCCACCAATTGCCTTAATACTCAACAAATCGGTGGTAGAACCTGGGACCCGCAACATGTCGCCAAACGAAACCAGAATTATATTGGGTTGTGAAGCTAAAAAAATGGCTTTGTCTATCATTGCCACCGGAGTTACACAAACAGGACAACCGGGTCCGTGTACCAGATTTATTTCTTTAGGTAATAAGCCAGGCAACCCATATTTCATAATGGAATGCGTTTGGCCCCCACAAATCTCCATGATATTCCATGGTTGGGAAACCTTTTTAGAAATTTCCTGAATTAAGTTTTTTACGAGCCTTGCATCCCGGAATTCATCAACGTATTTCATAAGCTATTTGCTTCAATTGTTCTTGTGCAAAGTTTCCAATTACTAATTACTAATTGATAATTGGTTCAATATCACCCATTGCAGCTAAGGACGTCAACATCATGTGAGCATCTTCTTCATCCACTTTACTCAATGCCGTTCCAATATGTGACATTACATAATCGCCTTCTTTCACATCGTCGAGCCACTGAATGCAAACATCTTGAATAACACCACCAAACTTTACTTTGGCCATTCTTAAATCGGGATCCGAATCGTCAATGGAGACAATTTTTCCGGGTACTGCTAAACACATAGTAAGAATTTTGAAGTTTATAGTGACCAAAATTTTTAGTTACCTAAGTATTTCTTTTATAAATATATCTTAATATATAGATAATTCAAAATTTTAGTAGTATTTCTTGAACCAAGCGAAAAAAATCCTACTTTTAAATGAAAAGTATTGATTTTATATGCAGATAGAAAACCAGACAACTTTATCCTGTTATGTCCTTCATATTAAAGGATTGGTTCAAGGCGTTGGTTTCAGGCCATATATATATCGGATAGCTCGTAAAATGAAACTAAAAGGTTGGGTTGAAAACCGGAATAATGGGGTATTTGTAAAAGTTAGTGCATCAGCTAATGAGGTAAAGTTTTTTGAAGAAACCATCCTCAGCCAATCACCTTTGGCGGCCCAAATTCAATCCATTTTCATTGAGGAATCAGTATATGAGCTCTTTAATGACTTTCAGATTATAAAAAGCAAAAGCACTTCGGATGAAATTACTCAGGTAAGTCCTGATATTGCTGTTTGCCACGATTGTTTACTCGATATGAAACAGCAATTCAACCGAAAAGGATTTCCGTTTATAAACTGCACCAATTGTGGTCCGCGCTTTAGCATCATTCAAAAATTACCCTACGATAGGCCTTTTACTACCATGAATTCGTTTTCCATGTGTGAAACATGCAAAAAAGAATACTCCAATGTGGATGATCGACGGTTTCATGCGCAACCCATTGCATGCAATGAATGTGGACCGGCATATCGGATGAAGGTTGGAGAAAACGTGTTCACACAAATGGATGAAATCCTCAACGAGTTGGCAAAAGGTATTGCATTGGGAAAAGTTTATGCCGTAAAAGGATTGGGCGGATTTCATTTAATGTGCGATGCGCAAAATGAATCGGCAGTGGCGCGTATAAGGGAAATCAAAAACCGAGACGGAAAACCCTTTGCGATAATGGTTCCAACGATTAGCGAAATTGAAAAAATTGCTGAAATTAATAGCGAGGAATTGAAACTATTGGAATCGTGGCAACGACCTATTGTATTGCTCAACTATAAAATAGGATTGGCCCCAGAAGTTACCAATGGTTTAAATAGAGTGGGGGTGATGCTGCCCTACATGCCTTTTCAGCACTTGATATTTCAAAAGTTACAAACTAAGTTTATTGTTTTAACCAGTGGTAATGTTGCTGATGAACCTATCACCATTGATAATGAAAAAGCCACCCTCCATTTTAGAAACAAAGTAGATGGAATCATCGACTATAATCGTGATATTTATAACCGGGTGGACGATTCAGTATGTGCTGTGATAAACAATGAAGTCAGAATTATAAGACGTTCCAGAGGGTTCACGCCACAACCCATTCATACCAATTCACCTACCGAAGGCATTTTTGCGGCTGGTGCTGAATTGGTTAATTCTTTTTGTATGGGGAAGGGTTATCAAGCATTATTGAGTCAATATTTAGGCGACCTAAAAAACATGGAAACCTTCCAATTTTATGAGGAAACCTATCAACGTTTTGAGAAACTATTCCGCTTTAAACCCGAATTAATTGCAACAGATTTACACCCCAATTATTTATCGTCGCAATTTGGCAGGGAACTTTCAGACAGACATCGGATTCCCTTAGTAAAAATTCAGCACCATCATGCCCACGTGGCTAGCGTTATGGCAGTTAACCAATTGGATACTGATGTAATAGGGGTAAGTTTCGACGGAACCGGTTTGGGAATTGATGGAAAGACATGGGGTGCAGAATTTATGTTGGCTAATTTGACCGATTTTGACCGATTGTTTCATTTTGAAGAAATGCCGTTACCCGGTGGTGATAAAACCTCTAAAGAGCCATGGAGAATGGCTTTGTCGTATTTATATTCGGTTTTTGGTGATAATATCAGGGAAATGGATCTACCTGTAATCAATACTATTGAGCGTAGTAAAATTGACGGAGTTATTCAGATGTTGGAAAAGAGAGTTAATACACCCATGGCCTCCAGTGCAGGCAGACTGTTCGATGCCGTGGCATCTATAATTGGTTTGGCTCATTTTAATACTTTTCAGGCAGAAGCCCCCATGAGGCTTGAAGCCGTTATAAACAAAGAAGAAAAAGGAAAGTATGATTATACTATAATTGATAAAAGCATTTCATTCATTCCAATGATAAAGCAAATAGTAACCGATTACCACCAAGGGAAGGAGCCAGCAAGTATTTCAGCTAAATTTCATAATATGTTAATAGATATGATAGTTCAGCTTTGCTTAAACCTTTCGAAAGAAAGAAATATAAAGAATATTGTCCTTTCCGGGGGAACGTTTCAGAATAATTACCTGACCGGGAATATTGAAAATTTATTGAAAAGGAATGGGCTGTCGGTTTATTTACCAAAATCGGTTCCCATTAACGATCAAGGAATTGCTTTAGGCCAACTAGCCATTGCAGCCAAGCGGAGAAGTTTGGGATTGTTGTAAGAATTTGGAAGATGGGAAGGTGGAAAGGTTACAGGGTAGGAAGCTGATGAACTGGAATGATGGGAAATTGGGAAGATAGAATATTGGATATAAGGACTTATGAAGTTTCGTTAATTGAAAATAAAACGAAGGTTGTATGCATGAAATGTCAATTGCCCAAAGTATTGTAGAAATTGCCAAGGAATATGCCGCTAAAGAAAACGCAACGGTGATAACAGAAGTGGAACTGGCTATTGGAACCTTAGCTGGTATTGAGTTCCATTCATTGGAATTTGCCCTGGAAGTTTGTAAAAATGGAACTTTATTGCAGGATGCAAAAATTAAGATTCATAAAATAAAAGCTGAGGCCCGGTGTTTGGATTGTAATTCTAAATTTGAAGTTGTACATTTATTCGATGCTTGTCCGCTTTGTAATGGATACCAAACCCAACTATTGTGTGGTAAGGAATTGCAGGTAAAATCGTTAGTAATTGACTGAGTTCAAAAAATACAGAGAGTAGAGTTCACCCCACAGATAACTTAACAACCAATGGTATGAAAACAATAATATCGCTCCTTCTTTTAATTATTTCCGGACAAACAGCATTTTCACAGGACTGGAATCCTTTTGTAAAAGACCAAAATAGTTTTTACAAACAGCAATACAACATGACAGCTAAAATTGAGAGTTTTCTAATGGATTCTGTTTTACCGAATGAAAAAATTGAATACTTATACTTCAACGCCAAATCGAAATTAAAAGATGATTGCAACTCGAATTTAAGGGAAACACTTAAATATTATGACTGGTTAAAAAACCCCAATAAAATTGATAGCCTTATAAAAACTGCGGATTCATTGTTGTTCATTAACGATTATGGGTCTGTGCTTGACACTTTTGTTTTTAAACCATTCAGTAAGGTAAATGAGTCGTGGGAAACAAATGATATTTCGATTAAATGTACTGAAGTTGCTGTAGCTTTTATATTGGGAGAACAAGATTCAATTAAAACTTTCAAGTGCAGTGGAATCAATTATGACACAATTGAATTTGTCCTTTCAAAGAATCATGGATTTGTTAAATTTTTACCATTTAACGAATTTATTTACTATTCAACAAGTACTGGTTTTTCACCGTATTTTGAATTAATAGGATATGTTAAAAATAAAATTCCTCATGGATACATTCAACCAGATTTTAATGATTATTTCCATTTAACAGCAGGTGATATTTTGTACTGGTGTGATTATTCCAAATCGTATGACATTACAATACCTTCATCCACTTTTTATAAGGTGGACTCAATCACCTATGTTTACACATCATCTGATTCAGTTTACTATGATTTTCAGCGCACTACTTGTGATGAAAACAGTAAAATTTTAAACAAATGGAATTACTCAACTTATTATTTACGAAAAACAGAAGGTGAAATAGTTGGTAATCAAACCAGTTGGTTGGGAGTAAAATATGGATATCATCCTTTCGATGTATTTTATTTTCAGTCATTATACTTGAAAATTGAGAATGAAGATACCATTACTTATGCCGAATATAATTTGCCGGGTTTAACTTTAGATACCATAGATTGTATAGTTGGCCAAATAATGGACTACGATTTGACTGTTCAGTATTCCACAAGAGAGGGCGAAATATTTACAGGTACCTATTCTTGGGGTGAGAACACAACTAGCTTGATTGGTTCAATAATCAAGGGAATAAAATACGGGACTCAGATTATTCCAACTGGAATAAATAATAGTGCCATTCCAAGTTTAAGTGTTTATCCTAATCCAGTTAAGGATTATCTAACGATTGTTTCTCCGAATAATTTTATTAATAGCATCCTGATATTTGATATTGCAGGTACTCTGATTTCAAGTGAAAATTATAATGAGAGCCTGTATTTAGGCAATTTAAAATCTGGAATTTATATAGTCAAAATTTTGGATGCTAATAGGAATGTGAAACACATAAAAATAAGTAAACAATAGTGCATAAAACCTTTTATAAGGCCCTAAAGCAATATAAAACAGCATCATAATCAATTTAAGAACTAATTATTAATTTAAAAAACTAAAAATATGTGCGATACATGTGGTTGCGGATCGACGCAAAATAAGGTAACGTTTACTATTCCTGGAACGGAAAATCATCACTCTCATACTCATGCTCATGAACATCATCATGGAGAAACGGTTCATAGTCACCCACATGAACCTGATCACGGGCATGACCATGACCATGAAGGTCATCATCACAGTCACTTGCATAGTGATGAGCATTCTCATAATCATGAGCATGGTAAAGCAATTTCAGTTGAAGTTGACATTTTGAGTAAGAATAATTTGCTGGCAGAACGCAACCGGGGGTTTTTTGAAGCAAAAAGGATTAAAGTTCTTAATTTGATGAGTTCACCAGGTTCAGGCAAAACAACATTGCTTGAGAAAACCATAAAATTACTCGGTTCTGAAATTCCCCTGGCAGTTATTGAAGGCGATCAGCAAACGATTAATGATGCCCTACGCATCCAAAATGCAGGAGCCCCGGTAATACAAGTAAATACGGGTAATGGTTGTCATTTAGATGCCCACATGATACATAAGGCCACAAAAGAACTCGATTTGAAAGAAAAGTCAGTTTTATTTATTGAAAACGTGGGTAACTTGGTGTGTCCATCTTTGTTCGATTTAGGGGAAACAAAACGGGTAGTAATAATTAGCACAACGGAAGGAGAAGATAAGCCAGTAAAATATCCTACCATGTTTGAAAATGCTCATTTATGTATCATTAATAAAACTGACTTGCTCCCTTACGTTGATTTTGATGTGGAAAAGTGTAAGCAATATGCATTACAAGTAAATCACCACTTGGAATTCTTAGAACTTTCAGCAAAAACCGAAGAAGGTATCTTGCCTTGGATCCAATGGATTAAGAAGGGATTGTAATTTGTTCATGCTATATCATTGCTTCATATACAAATGAATTAATGGGTTAATTAGCAAATGATTAATGATACCAAGTGGTTCCAATCCAATAAAGACCAACAGCAATGGCAAAAATTCCTCCAACGGCATTGATCCGTTTATAGAATGAATGTTTTTGTAGCACTACTGTTTTGTGGGTAATAAGCCCCAAGATAAAGGAATAGGTAACCATAGTTATTATGGTTCCAAAAGTAAAACCAGTCAAGTAAAACACTGCATCGGCGCGAGTTGGCAGTGCCAGTGTAGGTAATATTCCAATGATATGGGATACCCCCGCCAAGCCATGAACAATACCGATGGATAAGGCAGAAATCATGGTTTTTGATTTCGACAGTTCATACTTGTGTTGGTGGTGATCCTTATGGCGTATCTTCCATAAAGCCCAAATACCTATGGCAATTAATATAATTCCAACCAATTGTTCACTATATTCCGAAATGGAATCAATAGGAATTAAACCCCGCATGAGAATAAATAATCCACCAATTATTAATGCCCCAAATACATGTCCCAGACCCCAAAAGAGACCCACAAACCATGATTTCAAGCGGCTTGATAATGCCAGTGGAGTTACAGCAGCTAAATGATCGGGACCTGATATAACGTGTAAAACACTGGTGCCAAATCCAGCAAATAAACTAATCATAATCTCCAATTTAATTTACAAAATACAAAGCTCAATTTGCGACTAAGCAATTCTAGTTATTGTTAGCTAATATCGAAAGTACAGTTTTGTAAACATCAGGAAGCACTTGTTTTAACTCATTGGTTAATCCAATTTTAACCTCATCTAACCATTTAATGTTAATTGTAATTAAAGTAATATCAGGTAAATCGCCCAACAGTTGTGCCGATTGCATTAAATCACGTAACCCAATGTCATGCGAAGTTAACGTACGGGGAAAATCACTGGCAAATTTGGGTTTAATCACATTTATTTCACCTACGTTGCCTGAATTGATAGTAGCATCAATCATTATAAATCGTTGAAAATCGTTAAATAAATGTAATAAGTGAAAACCACCTGTACCCCCATCCAATAACACAACATTTTCGGGAAACGGTTTCTTTTGCATGAATTCAATGGCCATTACACCAATTCCTTCATTACCCATAAGAATGTTGCCAAGTCCAAGAATTAGTGTTTTATTGTTTTTTGGTGAATCCATAATTTACCTATTAACTTATTTAAATATAAGTATATATTATTAATTTAAGCAATAGGTACCCTTAATTTGAATTGATTTTAAATAAGATAGTTGATAACAATTTTTTGCCAGGGCTTTTTGAGGAATAGGTTATCTATCGTGCTATTTGGCCAACTCAAAATCAGGATCCATTTCCGGGGTACGCAAACCAGCCACTTCATTGGCCATAAGAATAAAAACATTCCAACACAATCCTCGGGTTGATGGCCACCAAGTATCTAGAGTATCCCATTTGGTAGGGATGAATTCTTTACTGAACGGCCATTCTGGATTAAGGTAAATTTCGGCCCAAATGCGGTTTTCCATCAAGCTTTTTGCCGGTGCCCATCCGTGTTTTAAGCCTACCACATACGCACAATACTCAGCCCTGAACCAGCTACCCCCGTTGTAGTAAAAGCCATCGCTTTTGCCATTGCTGTAATTGTCTTGTCCAAACTTTTCGAACGGCTGATAATCGCCTGTTAGGTAGGTAAACCCTTTCCCATTCTTTGTCAATCGCACACAAATAGGTGCCGTAGTTCCGTATTCAGGATGTGGGGAGTTGGGTACTTTATTCAAAACAGGTATTTTATCCAAATGATTTTTTACCATCTCATCGATAAGAATTTGACGGTTAAAAAGCCATAGCGAGAAAAATTCAGGTTCCAGATCGGTAAGGGTGATTATATCGGGGAAATTTCTATCGAACAACAGGTGCTTGCGCTTGTGGTCATAAAAATTCCGATATTCCTCTTCTGCCTTTTGAATGTAGGTTTCAGAAATATCAAAACCCAATTCCCTTATAACTCTCAAGGCGATAGCCAGCATCCCTTGATTAACCCCTAACCGATCGGTTTTAGGATTAAAATCAACAATATCTACCTGGCTTAACGAAAAATGTGCTTTGCATTTTCCATCACCATCGGCATCAAACTCATTCAACACATAGTCAACCGCTTTCCGGATTTTTTCCTGCGGAAGCGTAACGCCAAAACGCCGTTTGTTCATCATGGCCCATATTAGCCATTCTATGGTGGCTTCATTGTCCTTTGCCTCAACCGAACCCATCAGTGGTGTTATAATAGTGCCAATACCGCCTTTGGGTGTCTGTGTGTTTCCCCATTGTTCCCATATAGCCAAGTTCAGCTCTTTGTTGTACGACGATACCGTAGAGAAAAATGCATCCCGATTGTACATGTCTGGAGCATAGTTCATATTGGGCACGTTAAACGGGGTAAAGTCCTTGGTATCGGTTACCCAAGTGAGCATATTAAAGTTGGCGTAAACCATTTTTTCAATCAACGAGCCTTTAAAACCTTTCGCTTCGGCTAATCGCGATTGCGAGGAAATCATAAATTGCTGATGCGATTTCCAAGGTTCTACAAAAATATAGGTTGTTTAACTATTTTTTCTCCAATAGGCAACACATTATAGGGTTCTTGATGAGGTTGATGTTCAATAAACCGCAACTCTTTAATTTGCAGGAAGCATTCCTTGCCCGATTGAGTTCCTATAAACATGGTTACCGAGTCGCTTTCGATATAGGGTACCAGAATGCTCCCTTTAAAAAGGGTCCACTCATTTTCAATTGCCGGGAAATTGTCGATGTATTTAATCCCGTTTTCGAGTTCGATGGTTTTTTGCCCATTTTTAATCCTGAAAAGCTTTAGCGCCAATGGGGTATTTCCTTTGCACCAGAAAGAAATGGTATATACCTTCTGGTTTTTTAAAGGTGTAATGAATTCTATTCCTGCTCTTCCTCCGGGATGGCCTGTAATTGAAATAGGTCCGCTTTCTTTTGTTATTTCGGCATTGCCTTCTTTTTGATAAAGGGAATCTGCCAACAACAAGGTTTCAGTGCCTGCATCGAGATTGTACATTTCGCCGAATGTTTGCCGGATGTAATGATTATCGGCTTTTTGCTCCGATGAACTGGCAACACAAAACAGATTTGGATCGGGTAATCTGCGCATGCCCACAAATCCTCCTCCACGGCCACTAAAACGGTGCCGGGTATTTCGGGTAAACTGGTTTTTATAACCGGCATCGGTTAAAAATCCAACTGCCTCATTGCTTGGGGTAACAAAACCTGCTGCCGGAAACATTTCGTGAACAAAACCTCCAGGAAAACTATCGTATTCAAAAGTTACATATCGTTGTGGTTTTTCGGCAGGTCGGGCGGTTTCCTGAATTATATAATACATTCCGGGCATGGATGGCTGAAGCAGTTCAACCGTTTTTTTTATAATATTGGCATTAATAACCTGATACGTTACCGTAACCGATAAATTGGCATCAAACTCTTGGATGTACGAATCTCTTTTTAAGCGAATTCCATTCTCATTACCCGTCCATTCGTTGCCCATCCAATGCGGAATGATAGCTTCGGTACTTAAATCGAGATTGAATAATTGCAGTGAAAATTCTTCACTATCGGTGACTATCCGACTATCGTAATTGTAAATATAAACGTGAAATCCCGATGTTGAATCGCCTGCAATTTTAAGGGATAGTTTTTGGCTAAATGCCTGGTTTTGAATTAAAAAAGCAACCAGACAAAGGGAAAAAATGGATAATTTGTTTTTATAATTTAACATGCAAATAATGTTTTAGTCATTATTAATGGAAAAACCTTCAATTTAATTTAAAATTACATGACCATCGGAAATTATGAATAAGTTAGAATATTAGCAAATTCCCCCCTAAAGTCCCGCCAGGGGGACACTAGCGCTGTAGTGTAGTTTTGAAAAGATGGATAAAGTGCATTGCGCTCAATATAGTTCTACTAAAAACTTAATCAACGATAGTTCCCGCATAGGCGGTATGCTCCTGAACAATCGGGACGTTGGGAGTTGCCATTTTTTTTCAAATTTTAATTCATCTGTATTGTTTACTGGATAATGATTTTTTGGGTTATTATGCGTTCTCCGCTCAATGTTAACTTAACTAAATACAACCCTTTCAAACCAGTGGGTATTTCAATTCTAATGCTGCGATCCGTTGCAATAACTTGACAATTTGAAACTTCCTTTCCGTCCACAGAAAAGAGTTTAATGCTTTCAATGGGTTCTGGCTTAGAAAGTTCAACATAAATAAAACTTGTAGATGGATTTGGGAAAATACCTGTTATGAGTTCCTTATCGTTGATTCCGGTTGTGGCCCATTGGCTATTAAGTTTTTCAATTTGACGGATTGAAATTTCACTATTCCACAATTTTACTTCATCAACACTTCCAAGCAAGGCATATTGTGTTTCCACATCATCCATGCGGCCAATGGTTATAGGTTTGGTTGACGCCAGAATGGTTCCCGTAAAGGCTTTAAATGTGTCCAAAGTTCCATCGATATAAAGTTCCATGGAATAGCCGGTATAAAGGGCTGTGACGTGATAATACCGATTCAGCTCAATGGGTGTTGAACCATCGAGATCGGCAACTCCGGTGCTGGTTTTAATGGTCCAGCGGAACTTTCCTTCGGGTGTAATGGAAAGCTTATAACGTTGCTGCCACGACCCATGTGAAATGATGAACCTTTCGGTACCCAATTGTGTGCATTTAACCCAACAGCTTAAGCTCACGGCATCAGCAAAGTTCAAGTCGTTATGATTCGCTGTATAAATGATGTTTTGTCCGGAGCTGAATTTGTAGGCTAATGAAGCAATGCCCCGGGCATCTTCCGTTTTTGTTGCCCCAAAAACTGTGGCATGAAACTGGGCGGCAGAAGCGTTGAGGTTATCCGTATCAAACGGATACCAAATTAGGGGTAACTGATCAATCAAGCTGGTATCTTTCACCAGTGCTCCTATCGATACTGTGGTGGAAAGCGCATCCTGATTGGTTACCGTAACCGTGATATTGCTCACAATTGCTGAATCGGGGGCATTCCAAATAACAGAATTTAAGTTGGTCTGATTAAATGTGCCTTGGGATGAGCTCCAATCATATTCAAGTATTTCACCGGGAGCTGGTTCAACCATTGCCGTAAAGGTGTTTTCATCTCCAGTTATCGTGTATTTTGAACCCGATTGAATGGCATTCACTTTTGGGGGTGCCGGAATGTACGAAACTATTTGTAAATGAAGCGTATCTTGGGCTGTTTGATTGTTATTGGTTACTTTACAGGTAAGTATTATTTGTGATGGATTAGCCGGTGCAGTGAGCTGTACCTGCGATTGGGTCTGTCCTTCCATCAACACCCCATCAATAAACCATTCGTATTGAGTCTGGTAATTGGAATTGATATTTCCGGGTTCGCAATATGCGGTAAACACTGAATTGGTGATGATTGGGTTGCGATTGGTTGATAATGCTTTTATGCGTAAGGTTTCAGCAAAATTGTATTGATAGTGATAGTCGAGAATGTCATTACCTGCAAACAGTTTTCCGTTTCGGGATTCGGGAACAAGAATGGATGAAAAAAATCGGATAAGTCGAACTTCACCAGCCGGAACATCTAATTGAATGGAACTTGAAACTGCAGAAAAAAGCACGGATTCGGTTATCGCCTCATAGATGTTGAAAGTGCCTACTGGGAGCGTTACAGTAACTTGTTTAACAGCACCGGTTGGGTTAAAATAGAGGTATGCAGGCAATGAATTATCTCCATAAAAATCTGTTTTATTCATGTCAATCTCGAGAATCTCAGGAATGTTAGTTGCTTTAGATACCGCAGCTAAGTAGCCCACACTTGAACCGCTGTAAAGCGACAGATTGGTAGCTGCCCATCCGCCACCCACCGCATCACCGGTAGCAAAGGGGGTTTTCGCCTGCCACACCTGTTTCATCGATTCGTGGGGAATGCATGCGTTAAGGTCGTTTACCGATGCCCAAGTGTATGAATCTTGTTGAGCTTCTGGCAACGCGTTCCAGTAAAAAAGACGGCTTGCATTGGTCACATTCAAAATCCATTTGGCAATGGCACGTGCATATCGCTTGTCATATTTGGGTAGCGGAGCCAATGCGGCAGCCGTTTGAAACCCATTCATTACAAAAGCATAATCGTTGCCTCCATCGTTGGCTTCGCCTATCAAGCCCGAAACATCGTATCCGCCCCAAGTGCCTACAATAGAACCCCATCCTCTTAAATCGCCGCGGTTGAAGCACCAGTCGAGCAGTTTTTGCAACGGATAATTGGTACCTTCAAATGCATTCATGTGTGCCGCCGCAATGGTTCCGTAAGGAAGCTGCAGTTCGTAGGAAGGATTGGTTGCAAAACTGGTAAGGAAATCCATGGAAAGCTGTGCACCTTCGAAATATTTCCGGTCTCCGGTTTCCCGATACGCATTGTAGAGCAGCCAGGCAATGCTTCCGGCCGATTCAGGTTCCGGAACACTTTCATTAAGTGGCAAACCGGTGGATAGGTTGAAAGCCCGATAATTCATATTTGGGTTAGTCCATGGAGTAGTACTTCCCCCTAATTGGTTAACACAATACAACCAGCGGTTGGCAACTTCAGTAAACTGACTTTCGAATTCAGGCGTTGCCTCGGGATAAAGCCACTTCAATTGATAAAAGTAAACATTCGGCATGACATCGTACCACCAGTCGTCGCCCGATGTGGTTGAATATCCGTTGAGGTAAACGTTTTGCCCATTTTTAAGGTTAAAAAAATCTTTCGACTTAGTTACCCAATTGGTTCCACTTTGGTTGCTTTTGTCAATACCGGTGAGCGAGGCGCCTACAATAGCTGGTATCATATTAATGGCTTCTGCCTGATTGAGATGATCAACCGCGCCCACATACGAATCAAGAAAAAATGGAATGTTATCGGTGTAATTGAATTGGCCTTGTTCGCCCAAGCGCATCAATGGCAAGTAAGGTCCAGAGCTATTTAAATTGAATACAAAATTGTCGTAGTTGTGTGCCACCGAATTCCAATCCCTGATTTGAAGAGGGGCAGGTAAATTAGGCATTAGGTCAATTCGGGATATAGTTAATTGGCCGGTTTGCGTGAATCCGGTTAAGGCAATGAACACAAAAAAGGTGATAATAAAAGTGCGCTTCATAATTTATCTTTTCAATAGTTAGAGGACAGGTTATGCAACGTTCAATTTTTATAAATCAAAAAGTCATTGGGCTTTAACTTACTACTTCCTATCAGAATTGTGGCTCCCGAAGGAGTCATTATTTCTGTTTCTGCACCAAAATTAAGGACTATTGTAATTTTATCTTTTTTATACCTACGGGTAAAAAGAATTTGATCATTATTGATTTCAAGCTTTTCATAGCTCCCATATTGCAGGCATTTCTCTTTATTTCTTAGGGTTATCAATACTTTATAGGTATTCAGGATGGAATTTTTCTGTTGTAATGATTGTTGAACATTGATGTTCTTGTAGTCTTCCTGAACTTTTATCCAGGGAGTTCCAGTTGAAAAACCGGCATTGTTGCTGTTGTCCCATTGCATAGGACTGCGTGATTTATCCCGGTTATGATCATTGCCCCAGACAAGTGCTTGTTCGGGAGTTTTGCCTTCATTAAGTGCCAACTGGTAAAAGGTCTTGCCCTGTACATCGGCTATTTCATCATAGGTTGAAGCCGTAATGTTTTGCATCCCAATCTCTTCACCGTAATAAAGAAATGGCACTCCTTTGGCTGTTAAAATCAGTGCCGCAAGCGCTTTGGCTCTTTCAATATTTCCTTCTGCCAGACGATTCATTAGGCGGGGATTATCATGACTTCCGAAAAACAGGGTAGGATAATCGCTCATGCTGTTTTCCATGCTTTGCAATTCGGTAAAAAGCCGGTTTGCCGAAAAATTGGGAACACTTCCAAAATTAAAATTAAAAACCACATCCATTAGTTGTGGCGACTGGTAAAGTTTGAGTACCTCAATTTGATCGTTTCCAACTTCGCCTACCGTAAACCGATCAGGATATTCGTTGACGGTGGATTTGATAATGGCAATCGCATTTTTAACACCCGGTTGATTAATATTATACAAATGCTGCTGTTTCCCATTTTTTACTGGGTTATCCGACCTAATATCATCGGAATTCAGGAAATTGATTACATCAAACCTGAACCCATCAATTCCCAATTGGAGCCAATAGCGGAGTACTTTTTGAATTTCGTTTACAACTACTGGGTTCGACCAGTTAAGGTCGGCCATGCGTACGTCAAACTTATGTAAATAATATTGATTGGTGAGTGAATCAAACTTCCACGCTCCTCCACCAAAAAAGGACTCCCAGTTATTGGGTTTGTCACGCCAGATATAATAATCGCGATACAGATTATCCTTTGATTTTCGGGATTCCTGAAACCAATAAGCATCGGTTGAGGTATGGTTGACCACCATATCCATAATGACCTTTATTCCCCGAAGATGCGCTTGATCCAGAAAAATTTTAAAATCGTTAAGTTGACCGTATATTGAATCTATTTGATAGTAATCGGCCACATCGTATCCATTATCTACTTTGGGAGATTTCAAGAATGGTGTAAGCCAGATGCCTTTGATACCAAGCGATTGCAAATAATCCAACCGAGTGGTCATTCCTGAAAAATCACTGTATCCGTTGCCATCGTTATCCTGGAATGACGGCATATAAATCTGGTAAAAAACCGATTCTTTCCACCATTGCGAACTACTGCTCTTTATGGGAGATTGAGCTATGGCTGATAAAGAACTTAGGATAACTAAAAAAATTAGAATGGAGCGAAACATGCTATTAGTTTATAATTCTTTGTTTTGTAAACCCATAAATAATAATCACTTGTCTTTATTTCAGTAACACAAGGTACTAGCTAAAGGAAACAATCGATAATTTAAATAAGGGAGGCTCAATTCCCCACCAATTTATATGCAGAAACATTGAGCCTTTCCCAAATTAATTCGTTTCAAGCCAAAGAGAATTCATAATGAAAAAAAAACCTTCAAGGCTAAAGAAACCTTGAAGGTTAATAAGCTGTTATTCGATTAAAATGTTTTAACAATTATATAACTAGTTTTTTTCGTTTGCATATATGGTAGCAATTTGAGATGGAGTTAATGCTTCATTGTAAATTCTAACGTTATCAATACTACCACTAAATGTAGCTTTGTATTTATAAGAGGCATCATACCAAGGCTCGCCAATATATTGATCCCAACCAGCACTGCTTGTTTCGGTTCCAATTACGAATATAGCATCAGTAGCAAAATGTCTAAGAGCTTCTCCTGGAGTAACTATTTTTTCGCCCGCTAATACTCCGTTATAATAGTTTATATGCTTGCCTGATGTTTGATCGTAAGTTGTAGTAAACATAGCCCATGTGCCTGGTACTAATTTAACAACTTGTTCAGCGTCATAATCACTTCCTCCTGTTCTCTCGGCTAAAGTTCCATAAGAAATTGTAGAAACCATAGCTCCATGAGCTGGTAATGAAGTTTTATACCCTGCCCAAGAGTTATTCGACACAACATAATATTCACCATCAGCTTTTAACTCTTTCACTTTCACCCAATAACTTATAGTCAAACTAGATGCATTGGTTAATAAAGCAGAATTCTCTATTTCAATATAACCAGCATTAACATTGTCGCCAGCTGTGTTTCCGACAAAATCGTAGGCTGAATTTGCATCTCCTTTTACCCCAGCAACTTGATTTACCGTATTAGAAATAGTTCCATCATGTCCATTTCCTGTTTTATCTTCAAGTGGGCTGTCTCCCTCAAAATTCCAAAAAGCCACTAAGCTTTCAAGAACAACTAATTTCACTTTCACTTTGTAAGTAGAAACTGCTATTTTGTCTTGTGCAGTAACTACAAGGTCATTAGAGCTTCCTGCATCTAAAGCTACTGCAATTTCATTGCCTACTACAGCTACGCCATCATAAGTGGCAGTGGCATTAGCCGAAAGAGTTAAAATAATAGTTGCTGATGTAGCAGCACTTCCATCGTCTTTGCTCACTACAATATCAGCATCCTTTATGGCTACAGTAACACCTACTACCGTTCCCTTAACTGTTGCAGCTGTTACAGATGACTCCTTAGATAATACAGGATCATCTTCTTTACACGATGTAGTAGCTAAAGCTGCTACCATCATTACTAACGAAATTCCTTTCAACAAATAGTTTTTCATGATCATAAATTTTAGTTTGTTAATAATAAATAATTCTACGTTTGAGTTTTACCTCATTAAAAAATTGTAATTAATCCTTCTTTTTATACTTGTGAATTTGATTTTAAGCAAGTGAAACCGCTCATTTAAACATAGTTATGATTTAAGCTAATAATCTGAATTTTGTTTTAAATTTGAATTTAACTGAAGTTCAATAAATGGGATTGGGAAATAATTGTGCTTGCTTTCAATACCGCCTCCTTTTCCATTTTTTCCATATTTTGCAGCGTAGCTCTCCATAGTGCTTATTAAGTCTCCCCAACGTACTAAGTCAAAACGTCGTTGCATTTCAAACCCAAGTTCTACTCTTCTTTCATGCTTAATTGCAGTTCTCATAGCAACTTGGTCAGTAACATCAATATCAGCTAAAAGCCCAACAGGTATCGTGCCGTACCCAGCTAATGATTCATCGTATAAGAAACTCTCTCTCGCTCTTTTTCTTACCGTATTAAGAGGAATAGAGGCATCTGCGGTACGCCCTAACTCATTCAGAGACTCAGCTTTCCAAAGCAATACATCGGCATATCTAATATTTTTGTAATTCAGATCCCCATCGTTGGTATTTGATAATTCAGATGATGGCTGTACGTATTTTTTTTGAACATATC